>Ga0310831_100380_pt1 | contig 25817 bp, 23 predicted proteins | sample WT_ome_6_FD_201307 | JGI IMG/M metagenome (GOLD analysis project Ga0310831, IMG submission 201307) | Sorghum-adapted microbial communities enriched on wild type (WT) sorghum from Joint BioEnergy Institute, Emeryville, California, United... ... | reverse complement strand
TCTCAGTCAACGACCGGGGTCAGCTTCGCGCTCGCTCACTGACAGGCTGTCCGCCCTCACGCTTGTTCCCCGCCGTCGACCTACTGGGCCAGCACGTCACCGACGTAGCGCGCCACGGTGCGGACGGCGGCGATGGTCGCGGGGTAGTCCATCCGGGTCGGCCCGAGCACGCCGAGACCACCGACGACGGTGTTCCCCGGACCGTAGCCCGTGGTCACCACGGAGGTAGCCCGCAGGTCCTCGAACTCATTCTCGTCGCCGATGCACACCCGGGTGAGGTCGGCGTCGTTCTGGCCGGCCCGCTCCACCTGGCCGAACAGCTTGAGCAGGATGACCTCCTCCTCCAGCGCCTCCAGGATCGGACGCAGGGTTCCGGCGAAGTCCATGGACGAGTTGCGGGTGAGGTTGGCCGTTCCGGCCAGCGCGACGCGCTCGTCGGGTCGCTCGGTGAGCGTCTCCAGCAGGACGCTCGACAGGGCCGACAGGGGACCGCGCAGCTCCGGGCGCGCGTGCTCGCACATGTCGAGGATCGGCGTGGTGGTGTCCACGAAGAACAGCCCGACCAGCGTGTCGTTGAGGAGCTGGCGCGCGTCGTTGACCAGCTCGGTGTCGATCGGCGCGGGGAGGTCCACGAGACGCTGCTCCACCCGGCCGGTGTCGGCGATCAGCACGAGCATGATCCGCGTGGCGGAGATCGGGACCAGCTCGAGGTGCCGCACCTTGCTCCGGGACAGGCTCGGGTACTGCACCACCGCCACCTGCTGGGTCAGCTGGGCGAGCAGGCGCACCGCACGGTGGACGACGTCGTCGAGGTCAACCGCGCCGGCCAGGAAGCGCTCGATCGCCCGGCGCTCGGCCGCCGACAGCGGCTTGATGCGGGACAGCCGGTCGACGAAGAGGCGGTATCCCTTGTTGGTGGGCACCCGGCCCGCGCTGGTGTGCGGCTGGCAGAGGTACCCCTCCTCCTCGAGCACCGCCATGTCGTTGCGCACGGTCGCGGGCGACACGCCGAGCTTGTGTCGCTCGACCAGCGCCTTGCTGCCGACGGGCTCCCGGGTCGCGACGTAGTCCTCAACGATGACGCGCAACACCTCGAGCTTGCGATCATCGAGAGCCACGCGATCACCGTCCTGTCCGTTGATCGTGCACCACTAGCCGTGCCTGGCACTCCTGCACGGTGAGTGCCAGTTTACGTCGGTCCGTGCGTGGGCGCGACGGTCGCGCGCCGGGGCTGTGGGGAGTTATTACCCGATTGGTGATGTTTGCGGCGATCGATGGGTGCGCCATACGCGGTTCGTTACTGGCGTGGCTTGAACCCTCGCCCTACGGTGTGCGGGAAGACGACACAGGGTCGTCGGATTACCCGAGGAGGTACGCCGATGGGCGCTCCATACCCCGGTACCCCGGCTGGCTACGCGAACAGCGATGAGAAGACCTGGGCCCTCATCGCCCACTTCGGTGGCATCGTGGTCGGCTTCATCGCCGGGCTGGTGGCCCTGTTGGTCAAGGGCAACGAGTCGGCGACGGTGCGGGCGCACGCGGTCGAGGCCTTGAACTTCCAGATCACCTGGTCCGCGATCTTGTTCATCACGTACATCGTCGCGATCTGCACGTCCTTCATCACGGGTGGTCTGTCGTTCGTCCTGCCGCTCGCGGCGTGGGCCATGCTGCTGATCTTCAGCATTCTCGCCGGCGTGAAGGCGAACGAGGGCCAGCTGTACCACTACCCGGCCAGCCTTCGCCTGGTGAAGTAAGGCGTGATCCCAGCGGAAGCCTGACGACGGGGCCCTGATCACCGGGGGTCGGGTCTGGTCACGCCAGCAGGTCCCGGACGACGGCGTCAGCGAGCAGCCGGCCGCGCAGGGTGAGCACCGCGCGGCCGGCTGCGTGCGCTTCGGGCTCCAGCAGGCCCTCGGCCACGCACCGGACCGCGGCCGCCCGGCCGGGCTCGGTGAGGCGGTCCAGCGGCAGCCCGTCGGCCAGCCGCACCAGCAGCATGACCTCCTCCACGTGGCGCTGCTCGGTGGTGAGCACCTCCCGCGCCTGGGCCGGCGTGCGGCCGTCGGCCAGCCGGCGGGCGTAGGCGGCGGGGTGCCGGACGTTCCACCAGCGCACGCCGCCGACGTGGCTGTGCGCCCCCGGCCCCAGGCCCCACCAGTGGTCGCCCCGCCAGTAGCCGAGGTTGTGCCGGCAGACGGAGCCCGGCGAGCGGGCCCAGTTCGAGACCTCGTACCAGGCGAACCCGGCCGCGGTCAGCCGCTCCTCGGCGGCCAGGTACCGGTCGGCCGCCACGTCGTCGTCGGGCGCGGGAAGCTCGCCCCGGCGGACCCGGGCGGACAGCCGCGTGCCCTCCTCGACGGTCAGCGCGTAGGCCGAGACGTGGTCCACGCCGGCGGCCACGGCCGCGTCGAGGGACGCCGCGAAGTCCTCGGGCCGCTCGCCCGGTGTGCCGTAGATCAGGTCGAGGTTCACGTGCGCGAACCCGGCCGTACGGGCCTCCTCGGCGGCCTGGGTGGCCCGCCCGGGCGTGTGCCGGCGGTCGAGGACGGCCAGCACGTGGGGCGCGACCGACTGCATGCCCAGCGAGATCCGGGTGAACCCGGCCTGCCGGAGGGCGCGCAGCGACGCGGGCGTGACCGACTCGGGGTTCGCCTCGGTCGTGACCTCGGCGTCCGGCGCGAGGCCGAACGCCTGGTCGATGCCGGCCAGGATGCGGGCCAGGTCGTCCGGCGCCAGGAGGGTGGGGGTTCCGCCGCCCACGAAGACCGTCTGCACGGCCGGCGCCGCCCCGTCCAGCACCCGCGTCGCCAGCGCCAGCTCGGCCAGCACGCTGTCCACATAGGACTCCTGGGTCGCCCCGCCGAGCTCGCTCGGGGTGTAGGTGTTGAAGTCGCAGTAGCCGCAGCGGCTGGCGCAGAACGGCACATGGACATAGATGCCGAACGCCCGGGTGCCGCCGGCCAGCTCCTGGAGCGCGGCGGTCGGCAGTGACCCGTCGGCCGGGACGGGCTGACCATCGGGCGGTGTGCTCGGCATGCCTCAAGTCTGCCCGGCGTACGGGCGCGGCCCCGCCCGGCCGTCCCGCCGCGGGCCGCGCCGGCCGCACCCCGGGCCGGGCGTCGTCGATTCCCGTAACGTTGCGTGTCTCCCTTACCGGCGGGGCACTCCCTTATCGTTGGGCCCATGCGCCGCGCGCTCGGGCTGTTGGTGGTCGCCGCGCTCCTGGGTGCGGTCATCTACGTCGTCCTCGGGCGCGACGGGCGGCTGCCCGTCGACCTGCCCATCGGTAAGACCTGCCACGCCCGCACGGCCAGCGGCTCGGTCTCGCTCGCCCCGGAGCAGATGGCCAACGCGGCCACGATCGCGGCGACGGGGGTCATCATGGGCATTCCCGACCGCGGCATCGTGATCGCGCTGGCCACCGCCATGCAGGAGTCCGAGCTCTACAACCTCCCTTACGGCGACCGCGACTCGCTCGGCCTGTTCCAGCAGCGGCCGAGCCAGGGCTGGGGCACCCCGGAGCAGGTGCAGGATCCGCGGTACGCCGCCAGCGCGTTCTACTACCACCTGCTGCGCGTGCCGGGCTGGGAGCACATGCGCCTCACCGACGCGGCCCAGGCCGTCCAGCGCAGCGCGTTCCCCGAGGCGTACCAGAAGTGGGAGCCCGACGCCCAGGTGCTCGGGGAGGCGCTCCTCGGCACGCACGCGACCGCCGTGACGTGCAGCGGAGCGGGGGATCCCAACCTGCGCGGGCCCGCCGCGGCCGAGGCGCTCGCCGCCGGCCTGCGGGCCGACTGGGGCCCGGTGGTCACCACCGCGGCCGACGCCGAGGCCGGCAGCCTGTCGGTCACCGCGGGCCACGACCGCGGCGGCTGGCAACTGGCCCACTGGCTCGTGGCCCACTCGGTCAACCACAACGTGTCCCGGGTCCGGTACGGCGTCCACGAGTGGACCAGCGAGAGCGGCGAGTGGAGCCAGGTCGACCTGCCGGTGGCCGATGCCCCGAACGTCGTCGTCGCCCACGTCCATCCCGCCTAGCCCTCAGGCCGTCCCGCCCAGCCGCCGGTCCATCCCGCGGTAGCCCTGGTCATTCGCCCGAGTCGTTCGTACGCCCCGCGACGGTGACGTCCACTGTGGAGTGCCGACCACTCCGGTGCGGGCCGGCCGACGGGCCACTGCCCGCGCGGGCCGGGGCGGGGTCGGTCAGCCGAGGCCGAGCAGGCCGGCGTACCAGTCCGCGACGGGTTCGGCCCCGAACACGGCGAGCAGCGCGCCCGCGATCATGAACGGGCCGAACGGGACCGCGGTCTTCCGTCCGGCCCGGCCGGTCGCGATGAGCGCCACCCCGACGATCGCCCCGAGAAGGAAGCCGGCGAAGGCGCCGACGGCGAGCGTCGGCCAGGACAACCACGTGAGCACCCCGCCCACGAGACCGGCCAGCTTGACGTCGCCGAAGCCCAGGCCGGCCGGGTGAAGGAACGCCACGGCGAAGTAGAACGCGAACAGGGCGGCCCCGCCCGACACCGCCCGCAGCAGCGCCCACCAGTCGCCGCCCCACCAGGCGGCGCCGGCCAGCAGGAGCGCGAGGACGGGGTAGGACGGCAGGACCAGCTGGTCGGGCAGGCGTCGCACGTCCAGGTCGATGACCGACAGGGCCACCCCGAGGGCGGCGAAGTACAGGTACGCCGGCAGCGCGGCCAGCTCACCGAGCGCGGACAGGCGCAGGGCCAGCAGGACGAACAGCGCGGCGGTGCCCACCTCGACCAGCGGATGGCGGGCGCGGATGGGTTCCCCACCGGCGGCGCAGCGTCCCCGCCGGACGAGCCAGCTCACCACCGGCACACCGGGCCGGACCGGCGCGCCGCCGGCCGGGCAGCGCGACGGCCGCGACAGCGGCGACTCGCCCCGGGGCACGCGGTGGATCACGACGTTGAGGAAGGACCCGATGACCAGGCCCAGCAGGCCGACCAGGGCCAACGCCAGCGCGGTCACAGGCGCAGCCTAGGGGGCAAGCCGCGGCGACGTGGGCCCGCGGGGGCCGCTCAGCGCAGCCAGCGCCCCAGGCGTCGGCGGTAGCCGGCGAACTCGTGCATCAGGTCGTCGAGCTCGTCTTCCTCCCGGCGACGCCACCGCCACCACCGTGACCGGGATCGGGGATCCTTCCGGATCGGGTCGGTGCCGGGCTCGTGATGGTGTCCCCGGTTGCGGCCGGGCTTTCCGGTCGGATTGGCCTCGTGCCGGCCACTGTTCAGGCCCACGATGATCGGCTCTCCTCTCCCTCCGCGCGGCGACGCGGGCGGGGCAGCCGACACGGCTGCACCGCCGTGGTCGCCCGGCGATGGCTGCCGCCTGCAGTCAGCCGCGCCGAGACGGCGCGCGGGGCGAGGACCAGCGTTCGGAGAATGAACGAATTTTTGATTCTGGAAATATTCGGACCGGTTGGGCGATGGTCCGCGGCGGGCACCCGTGGGGTGGTGCCTGGTGCGGTCGCCCGCTCGGTCACGCCGGCACCGGGGGAGCCCGTCGCCGATGGCGCGGCGTCCCGTGGGGGCCGGTGGGCCTGACCATCTGGGTCAACGAAGCGAGCACCGGGACGTGACGAGCGGGTGGGTGGAGGTATCGGGCGGGTGACGCTCGGCGGGGGTGGCCCGGCGCGGTCCGCGTCGGTCGATCCGATCACGACTCTGCGGTGCGCCAGCGACGCCAGATGCGCCAGTCGCGTCGACGGAACCGATGGCAGACCGTTTCCCCGCAGATCGCGCAGTCGCTGCCGCGCCGATAGTGCAGGTGCGCCGAGCGCGGGTGGCCACAGACGCACACAGTTGTCTCCGATACCACTGGGGCACCACCAATCTCATTGGCAAGAGATACCGGATCTCTTATTCACGTGTGTACATCAAGTGGATGTCCTTGATCCGTGATCAAGGCTCTGACCTGCGGAAATGTGCCAACCCTCACCCGCGCCCACCCTTGATGGCGCCACCCGAGCCATTTACGGTTCTTAGGTAAGCGCATCGACGACGGGTACGCCTCCGGTGCGTTGCCAGCACGGCAATCGAGCCGCCATCTCCCCGGATCAGGAATCCCCATGCACCCTACGTTGAGCATCATCGTGCCCGTACTCAATGAGGCGCGAAACCTCCCCCACGTGTTCGCCGCGCTGCCCGAGGACGCCGAGGTGATCGTCGTGGACGGCGGATCGGTCGACGACACCGTCGCGGTGGCTCGGCGGTTGCGGCCCTCGGCCGTCGTGATCGAGCAGACTCGGCGCGGTAAGGGGAACGCCCTCGCGTGCGGCTTCGCCCTCGCCAGCGGCGACGTGATCGTGATGCTCGACGCGGATGGCTCGACGAATCCCGCGGAAATTCCCCGGTTCGTGCAGGCGTTGGCCGACGGGGCCGACTTCGCCAAGGGCTCCCGGTTCTGCCCCGGCGGTGGCAGCGACGACATCACCCCGTTGCGCCGGCTGGGCAACTGGGGGCTCAACACGCTGGTCAACGTGCTGCTCGGCACCCGGTTCACCGACATGTGCTACGGGTACAACGCGTTCCGGCGCGAGGTGCTCGCCGACCTCGACCTGCCCCCGATCGACCTGCCCGCGCCCCGGGGCGGTCAGGGCAAGCTCTGGGGCGACGGCTTTGAGATCGAGACCTTGATAAACATGAGGGTCGCCCTGGCCGGCTACCGGATCGTCGAGGTGCCCAGCGTCGAGGCGCCCCGCCGGTACGGCGAGAGCAACCTCAACGCGGTGCGGGACGGGCTGCGCGTGCTCCGCACGATCCTGCACGAGTTCGTCACCGGGCGCCGCCGGCGGCGCAGGGCCCGTCGCGGGGCGGCCGACGAGCGGCCCGCCCTGACCTGGCCCGACCGGGCGGTGAAGACCGCCGGCGAGGCCTCAGCCCAGACCGACGACGCGGTCGGGGCGGTCGTCTCCTGACCGCCCCCTTTCCGTCCGCGGCCTCGGCCGCCCCGTCCTGTCCGCCGTCCGTCCGTTGACCCGCCGTCCTGAGGACCCCATGCGCCACGCCGTCATCCTGCCCGCCCACGACCCGGCCCGGTTCCACGAACTGTCCGCGGCCGTCGCCGCGGTGCGTACCCAGAACCCGGACCAGATCGTCGTGGCGGTCGACCACAGCCCGGAGCTGCTCGAGCTCGCCCGCCGCGAGCTGGACGCCGTCACGGTCGTGCCCAACCGGTTCGGCCGGGGCGTCTCGGGCACGCGCAACAGCGGCGCGCAGGCCACCGACGCCGACCTGCTGGTGTTCCTGGACAGCGACACCGTTCCCCAGCCGGGGTGGCTGGCGGAACTGACCGCCGCGTTCGCCGACCCCGGCGTGGTCGGCGCGGGCGGGGGCATCGACCCGCTGTGGGAGCGCCGGCCGGCCTGGGTGCCGGACGAGTTCCTGTGGGCGTACGGCGCGTCGCATCCGGGCCTGCCCGACACCCCGAGCCGGGTGCGCAACGTGTGGTCGGCGAACATGGCCGTACGCGCGGACGCCTTCGCCGCGGTCGGCGGATTCCGGACCGACTTCGGCAAGGTCGGCTCACGTTCGCGCCCCGAGGACACCGAGCTGTGCCTGCGAGTCGCCCGGCACTCGGGCGGCGCGTGGCTGTACGTCCCGCAGGCCCGCGTGTACCACCGTGTCCCGGGCCGGTACGGCACCCTGCGCTACTTCCTGATTCGCTGCTACAACGAGGGCCGCGGCAAGATCGCGATGCGGCGGCTGGTGCCCGGTCGCCAGACGCTCGGGCCCGAGCGAAGCTACCTGCGCTCCCTGCCCCGGGCGGTGGGCCGCGGACTCGTCGACGCCGTGTCCGGCCGGGACCGGCAGGGGGTCCGGCGGGCTGGGGCCGTGCTCGCCGGCCTGGCCGCCGCCGGGGCCGGCGCCGTGGTCGAGCTCAGCGCGGGGGTGGTCGCATGACCCTGCCCACGCCATCGCCCATCCGGTCGTCGCCCCTCCGGGACCGGGCCGTCCGGCCGGTCGTCGCCGGTCCGGCGCCGGTACCGGCCGTCGTGCTCGACGTGGACGTGGCCGGTCCGATCCCGTCCATCCCGGGCTACCGCGACGGCCGTCGAGTCACCGCGGCCTGGGTTCTCGTCCGCGCCTTCACCGAGCCGCTCGGCCAGTCCATTGTGGATGTCCCGGCCGAGGGTGTCCCGGCGGCCGAGCTGGCCGCGCGGATCGAGCGGGAGCACGGCGCGGCCGTACGCGCGCGGGTCGCGGCGGCCGGCGGGGACCCGGCCCAGGGCGTGCCCACGGACGGGGTCCGGGTCACCGGCACCCCGCCGTACCTCGCTGAGCGCGCCGTCGTGCTCGCCGACGCGCCCGAGATCACCGTCGTGGTCTGCACCCGCGAGCACCCCGAGCAGCTGCGCCGGGCGCTGGAGTCCCTGGTGGCCCAGGAGTACCCGGCCTACCGCATCCTCGTGGTCGACAACGCTCCGCGGACGGACGCCACCGCCCGGGTCGTGCGGTCCTTCGCCGGCCGCGGGGTGGACATCGAGTACCTGCTCGAGCCGCGACCCGGGCTCTCCCGGGCCCGCAACGCCGCCGTGGCCGCCGCGCCCGGCGAGATCCTCGCCTTCACCGACGACGACGTGGCCGCCGACCGGTACTGGCTCGCCGAGGTCGCTCGGGGCTTCGCGGACGTGCCGGAGGCGGACGTGGTCACCGGGCTCATCCTGCCGGCCGAGCTGGAGACGCCCGCCCAGGTGTGGTTCGAGGAGTACGGCGGGCACAGCAAGGGGCGGGGCTTCACGCCGGCCGTCTTCCGGCGCCGGCCCGGCAGCCCGTACCTCGAACCCGCTCCGGGCGTGCCGCGCCAGCACCACCTGTACCCGCTGCCGCCGTTCGGCGCGGGGGCCAACATGGTCTTTCTCCCCGGCGTGGCCGAGGCGATCGGCGGCTTCGACGAGGCGCTCGGCGCCGGCACCCCGGCCATGGGCTCGGAGGACACGCTCGCGCTCATGCGGGTGCTGCACGACGGCGGCACGATCGCGTACCGGCCGACCGCGCTGGTGCGCCACTACCACCGGCGGGACCTCGTCGGGCTGGCCAAGCAGCTGACCGGGTACGGCACCGGGCTGACCGCCGCCTACCTCGGCCTGCTGCGGCAGGACCCGCGGATGGTCGGCTCGCTGCTGTCGCTCGTGCCGGCGGCCCTGCGCGACCTGCGCGCCGGGTCGGCGCGGGAGTCCGGGTTGAGCGAGGGCTTCCCGCGGCACCTGCTGGGGCTCAACCGGTCCGGCATGCTGCGCGGGCCGCTGGCCTACCTGCGCGGGCGGCCCGCCCTGCGCCGCCGGCAGCCAGGCGCCCGGCATTCCGGCACCCGACACGTGGGCCCGGACGCCCGATACGCCGACGCCGACCCAGGGGAGACGCGATGACCTCGGCCGTCCTGGCGCGAGCCGGCCTGGCCGCCGGTCCGGTCGTCCGGCGGGCCTCGGCCCTCATGATGTCCACAGTGGCCAGTGCCGCGCTCGGCTTCGCCTTCTGGCTCGTCGCGGCCCGGTTCCTGCCGGCGCACACGGTGGGCCTGGGCGCGGCGCTGGTCTCGTCCATGACGCTGCTGGCGAGCGTCGCCCAGTTGAACCTGGCGAGCCTCTACGCCCGCTTCCTGCCCACGGCCGGTCCCCGCTCGCGGTCCCTGGTCCTGGGCGGGGCCGCCGCCGCGGCGGCGACGGGCGTGGTCGGGGCGGTCGTGTTCGCGGCGCTCGGCCAGGACACCGGGCAATGGCCGTGGCTGTTCGGCCTGGCCGTCGTCGCGTCGGCGCTGCACTTCATCGCGGACGGTGTCCTCAATGGACTCGGCCGGGCCGCGGCGGTTCCCGTTCGGACGGTCGCCGCGTCGGCCGGCAAGCTCGCCCTGCTCGCGGGGCTGGGCATCGCCGGGGTGCACCTGTCCGGCGAGCACGTCCTTCTCGTGTGGACGCTGCCCGTGGTCGTCGTCGTGGCCGCCACCGCGTGGGTCGTGCTGCGCCGCCTCGTGCCCGCCCACTCCCGGGGTGCGAGCGAGCCCATCGACCGCCGGGAGCTGGTGCGGTTCGCGGGCGCCGAGTACGTCAACGCGATCGTCACCAACCTGGTGTCGTTCCTGCCGCCGGTGCTCGTCACCGCGGCCGTGGGCGCCGACCAGGGCGCCTACTTCTACCTGCCCTGGCTCATCGGCGTGAGCGTCACCACGATGCTGTGGAACATCGTCACGTCGTACGTGGCCACGGCGTCGGGCACGCTCTCGGCCGAGGAGCGCTGGCGGCACCTCGGGCGGGCGGTCCGGCTCGGCGCCGTCGTCGCCCTGGGTGGGGCGGCCGTGCTGGCGGCCGGGGCCACGCCGCTGCTGTGGCTGCTCGGCCCCGCCTACGCCGAGCACGGGGCGACCGCCCTGCGCCTGATCGGGGCCACGCTGCCGTTCACGGCGGTGGGGCTGCTCTTCGCGGCGCTGCGGTTCATGCGCAAGCGGCTGTGGCTGCTCACCCTGCTGCAGGCGGGCGCGGGCGCGCTGTTCCTCGGCGGGACCGTGGCGACCGTCGCGCGGTTCGGCATCGTGGCGCCCGCGGGCGCCTACCTCGTGGCCCAGGCGCTGCTCGCGCTCCTGGTCGCGCCGTTCCTCGTGCGTGACCTGCGCGCGCTGCGGCCGGCGGCCCCGGCGGCGCCCCCGGGGTCGGCCCCGGCACCCGACGCCGGCGCGAGCGGTTCGGGCCGGGCGGGGCGGACCGCCCGGTGGCTCGGCCGCCTGCCCGCGGTGGATCCCGTGGTGCTGCTCATCCTCACGCTGGGCGTCTTCGTCGGCTCGTCGGCGCTGGCGGCCTGGACGGCGTGGTGGCACCCCGCCGGGGTGGCGCTGCTGACCGCGCTGGTGGCCGCCGGCGGTGGTGCCCTGTGGGTGTGGCAGCGGCGGCCGCGCCCGCGCCGGGGTGACTTCCGGGCCGATCGGGTGAGGCCGGGCCTGCTGGCCCACGCCGCCACGCTGGCGGTCGCGCTGGCCGCGTGGCTGGTCAGCCTCGCCCACACCGACGTGACCCGCGTGGGGCAGTTCGGGCTGCTCGCCACGCTGCCCCCGCTGTTCCTGGTGGCCGTCGTGGTGACGCTCGCCGGGTTCGTCGTCGAGGTGCGCCGGCCGGGGGCCCCGCGCCGGATCGTCCTCGCCGCCTACCTCGGGCTGGCGATCCTGCTGGTCCACGCCACCACGCCCCTGCTGCTCGAGGAGCCCCAGTACGCCTGGACGTACAAGCACCTCGGGGTGATCGAGTACGTGCTCGCGCACGGGCACGTCACCGGCGGGCCGGACATCTACCAGCAGTGGCCGGCGTTCTTCACCGCAGTGGCCGTGCTCGTGGACCTGCTCGGCGTCAGCACGGTGGCGGTCGCGCCCTGGGCACCGGTGGTGTTCACCGTGCTCAGCGGCACGCTGGTGGGCGCGATCGCCCGCACCCTGGGCGGTGACGTCCGCACCGTGTGGTCGGCGGTCCTGGCGTTCGTCGGCATCACCTGGGTCGGGCAGGACTACCTCGCCCCGCAGGGGCTCGCGTTCGTGCTCTCGCTGGGCATCTTCTCCGTGGTGCTGCGTCACCTGCGCCCCGGCGTCGGGACGCGCCGGTCGCGGGCGGCCGCGATCGCCCTGGTCGCCGGGACCACCGCCGTGCTGTCGGCCACCCACCAGCTGTCGCCCTACCTGGTGGCGGCGGTGGTGGCGTCCTTCGTGGTCGCCCGGGTGGTCCGGCCGTGGTGGGTGGCGCTGGTCGTCGGGGCCATCCCCGTGCTCTACCTGCTGCCCCGGTACGGCTTCGTGGCCGGTTCGTTCAACCTGCTCGACGGCTTCAACCTCTTCGCCAACGCCGCCGGCAACGGGGGAACCTGGGGCAGCACGGGGCAGGCCGTCTCGGCGATCGTGGTGCGCACGCTGTCGCTGGCGGTCTGGGCCGGCGCGGCCTGGGCGGTGTGGCGGTCGGGACGTCAGTGGCGGACCCCGGAGGTCCTGGTCCCGGCCCTCGGGGCGGTCGTGCCGTTCGGGCTCGTGCTGGCCCAGAGCTACGGCGGCGAGGCCATCTACCGGGTGTTCCTCTTCTCCGCCCCGTGGTGCGCCCTGCTGCTCGTGGGCCGGTGGGGCCCGCTGGCGCCGCGTCCGCTGGCCGGGCGACCGCGGACGGACGGCCGCCGACCGGCCGGCCGGCTCGGGGTGCGCCCGGTGCTCGGGACGGCCGCGGCGGTGCTGCTCGCCGCGCTGGCGCTGCTGTCCACGATGCAGGGTCGGCACGGTCACCTGATGGTGGACCGGCAGGCGCCGGCCGAGGTCGCGGCGGCCCGGCACCTCTACGCGCACGCGCAGCCGGGCGCCACGATCATCCTGGCCACGCCGAACTTCCCGAGCCGGCTGGCGGCCAACTACGGCGAGTTCAACCGGACGGTGGCCGGGCCCGACCCGGACCTGGTGCCGGGGGCCGGCCTGCGCGACGCCATGCTCAACGTCCAGTACCTGCCGGTGATCGAGTCGTACGCCGAGTCGATCCCGGGCCGCCCCACCTACCTGGTGGTCAGCGACGGGATGCGGCGCTACGCGACGTACTTCGGGGCGCTGCCCGACGGTTCCCTGGACGCGCTCGAGCGCACGCTGCAGCGTGATCCAGAGTGGACGGTGTGGTACGACAACGGCGAGGTGACCATCTACGAGTGGTCGCCCGCGCCGACACCCTGACCCCGGCCCGGCGTCGGTCCGGTCACGGGCGGATCAGGTCAGGCGGACGCCGGCCAGGTTGGCCGCCCGGCGGATAAGGCGCCAGGCGGGCTGGGCCGCGCGCTTGACCGTCGGCATCAGCCAGGGGCCGGCGCCGCTGACGAGCGACACCACGTCGGCGGGAGTGTGGTCCGGGCCGATCAGCAGGCGGGGGATCGCGTACCGGTGACCGACGCCCCGGTACCGGCGGTACCCCACCTCGCAGGCCGACTCGTGGCCGGCCCGGGCGACGGCCGTGCGGACGGCGCGGTCGTGGTAGCCGTGCGGGTAGGCGAACGAGGGCACCGGTGTCTGGGTGCGGTCCTGCAGGACGCGGCGGGCGTCGCTGACCGCGCGGGCCATGAGCGGTCGGGGCAGGACGTCCATGGGTACATGGACCATGTTGTGGCTGCCGATCTCCACGCCGGCCGCCGTGGCCTCGGCGACGCCCGACCAGTCCATGAGCGGGCCGAGCTGGTCACCCTGTCGCCCCAGCCAGCTCGCCGGCCCGCGGCCGAGGTGGCCGACGGCGAGGTAGAGCGTCGCCTTCGCCCGGGCCGCGGCCAGCGCGGCGAGGCCACCGGTCAGGAAGTTGGCGTAGCCGTCGTCGAAGGTCACGGCCACGACCCGTTTGCCGACAGGGTCGGCGGCGACCCGTTTGCCGACGGGGTCAGCGGTGTGGCGCTGCAGCGCCTCGGTCAGGCCGAGCAGGGTGAAGCCGGCCTCGCGCAGGGCCACGAGCTGGTCGGTGAGCAGCGCCGGGGGCACGGCCAGGCGCCGCAGCGGGCCGCCGGGCACGGCGGAGACGGAGTGGTACATGAGAACGGGTAGCACGGGTCACTCCGGAACGTAGGCGACGACCCAGTCGATCTGCAGGTTCACCACGGGCGGGGTGGTCTCGTCCGGACACGCCTCCCACGGATGCCCGCAGTACCAGGCCTGGCTCTGCAGGGCCAGGCCCATGGGCTCGCTCGGCACGTCCTCACCGCTCACCGTGGACCACGGCTCTCCGTCCAATGTGAACACCAACGACCCGGGTGTCCACTCGACCCCGACCGTGTGCCACTGGGTGAAGTCGCCCGCGACCTCGTTGAGGATGGTGCCGCCTCTCAAGGGGTGGAGCACGCTGTAGAGGATGCTCCGGTCGCGGCCGTTGTCCTCGGCGATGTCGATCTCGGGGGGATAGCGGTTGTCCAGGGGCCACAGCAGCAGCGCGTAGGCGATGCCGGTCCCGCGGTCCATCCGGAAGCGGATGTCGTACCGCCCGTAGGTCGACGAGAGGGTGTTACGGCTGGAGACGCCGCCCGTCACGTACAGGTCGTTGTGCTCGGGCTCCCGCCACGCCCCGATGGTGAGCAGGCCGTCCGAGACCCGCACGTGGCTGGGCTCGAACCAGCCGCCCGGGTCGTTGGCCGGCTCGCCCTCGTAGGCGAACCAGGCCCGGCCGAGGGTCGTGCCGGTGAAGTCCTCGGTGAAGACCTGCCGCCAGCCCGGGAGGTTGCCGACCGGCATGGGGACGCCGGACGGGGCGGCCCCAGCTGGCGGCGGCGTCGCGCTCGTCGTGGGCGGGCCGGTCGTGTCCGGGGGACCGAAGGTGTGTCGCAGCGCCGGCCGGAGCACGAGCACGTACGCCACCGCGGCGAACAGCACGACGACCGCGGTCCACGCCACGACGCGCCACCGTCGGCTCCCCATGGCTTCACCCTAGGAACGACCGGCCCGCCTACGCGCCGGTATCCACGGGTTGACGATCACCGGATCCCGTCGGCGGGGCGGGCCATGAGGTCGGCCAGGGCGCGCTCCTGGGTGGCGAAGGCCATCGGCGGCGGATCGGACAACGGCAGCCAGGCGTACTCGCTCGCCTCGGTCTCGTCGAGCCGGAGGTCACCGTCGACGATGCTCGCCTGCCAGAAGCAGTCCAGCACGGGCACCCGCTCGTCCTGATAGTAGTATTCGCCTATATACATGCCGATGAACCGGTCCAGGCGCACGCCGAGGCCCAGCTCCTCCCGCGCCTCCCGCACCGCGGCGTCGGCCGGCGGCTCCCAGGCGTCGCAGAAGCCGCCCGGCAGGTCCCACCAGCCCGCCCGCGGCTCCCGGACCCGGCGCACTGCCAGGAAACGCGGGCCGTCGACGATGACCACCGAGCCGGTGGGGCGGGGGTTGACCCAGTGCGCGTAGCCGCAGGCGGTACAGGCCACCGGCGGCTGGTGGGGTAGCGGTGCCGCGCACCGTGAGCAGAAGCGGGTCACTTGCGACCGCCGGAGCCTTTCCCGTCGCCGGATGTCTCCGATGTGGACAAAGCTGCGATGAAGGCCTCCTGGGGCACCTCGACCCGGCCCACCATCTTCATGCGCTTCTTGCCTTCCTTCTGCTTCTCCAGCAGCTTCCGCTTCCGCGTGATGTCACCGCCGTAGCACTTGGCCAGCACGTCCTTGCGCAGGGCCCGGATGGTCTCGCGCGCGATGATGCGGGAGCCGATCGCGGCCTGGATCGGCACCTCGAACTGCTGCCGGGGAATGAGCGTCCGCAGCTTCGAGGTGATGGCGACCCCGTAGTTGTAGGCCTTGTCCTTGTGGACGATCGCCGAGAAGGCGTCGACCGGCTCGCCGTGCAGGAGGATGTCCACCTTGACCAGATCGGACTTCTGCTCCCCGCTCGGCTCGTAGTCCAGCGAGGCGTACCCCTTGGTGCGGCTCTTCAGCTGGTCGAAGAAGTCATAGATGATCTCCGCCAGGGGCAGGGTGTAGCGCAGCTCGACCCGGTCGGCCGAGAGGTAGTCCATGCCGAGCAGGGTGCCCCGCCGTCCCTGGCACAGCTCCATGACCGCGCCGACGTAGTCGTTCGGGGTCAGGATGGTCGCCCGCACGACCGGCTCGTACACCTCTTTCACCTTGCCGGTCGGGTACTCGCTGGGGTTGGTGACCGTCACCTCGCGACCGTCGTCGAGCACCACCCGGTAGACCACGTTCGGCGCGGTCGAGATCAGGTCCAGGTTGAACTCGCGCTCCAGCCGTTCCCGGATGATCTCCAGGTGCAGCAGGCCGAGGAAGCCGCAGCGGAAGCCGAAGCCCAGCGCGGCCGAGGTCTCCGGCTCGTAGCCCAGGGCGGCGTCGTTCAGCTTCAGCTTGTCCAGGGCGTCGCGGAGATTCGGGTAGTCCGAGCCATCGATCGGATACAGTCCCGAGTAGACCATCGGCTTGGGGTCCTTGTACCCGGCCAGCGGCGTCTCGGCCGGTCGGGCGTTGATCGTGACCGTGTCGCCGACCCGGGACTGGCGCACGTCCTTCACGCCAGTGATGAGGTAGCCGACCTCACCCACCCCGAGCGCGGTCGCCTTCACGGGCTCGGGTGAGATCACGCCGAGCTCGAGCAGCTCGTGGGAGGCCCCGGTCGACATCATCCGGATGCGGTCGCGGGCCTCGATCCGGCCGTCGACCACCCGGACGTAGGTCACCACGCCCCGGTACACGTCGTACACGGAGTCGAAGATCAGGGCCCGGGCCGGGGCGTCCGGGTCGCCGCTCGGCGGGGGGACCTGCCGCACGATCTCGTCGAGCAGGTGCTCGACCCCCTCGCCGGTCTTGCCCGATACGCGCAGGCAGTCGTCCGGCTCGCAGCCGATGAGCCGGGCCAGCTCCTCGGCGTACCGGTCGGGCTGGGCGGCGGGCAGATCGATCTTGTTGAGTACGGGGATGATCGTGAGGTCGTTCTCCAGGGCGAGGTAGAGGTTGGCCAGGGTCTGCGCCTCGATGCCCTGGGCGGCGTCGACCAGCAGCACCGCTCCCTCGCAGGCGGCGAGGCTGCGGGACACCTCGTAGGTGAAGTCGACGTGGCCCGGCGTGTCGATCAGGTTGAGCACGACCTCCTCGCCGGCCCGTTCGCCCGAGCGCACCCGCCACGGCAGCCGCACCGCCTGGCTCTTGATCGTGATCCCGCGCTCGCGCTCAATGTCCATCCGGTCGAGGTACTGGTCGCGCATCTGGCGGGGGTCGACCACGCCGGTGATCTGCAGCATCCGGTCCGCCAACGTCGACTTTCCGTGGTCGATGTGGGCGATGATGCAGAAGTTGCGGATGCGGGCCGGGTCGGTCGCGCCGGGCTCGATCTTGGGCGCCGCGTGGGCAGGTCTCATCGACTCCGTGGCCACCGTGGTCCTTGCTGTGGTCGGCTTCGTCCGGCTCGGCACGCCGCCGCCCGAGCCAGCGCTCATGGTCAGGCCCTATCGTCCCACGCCCGCCGCGGTCGCCTCGCGGGCAGCGGCCGTACGGGGTCGGACCGCCGCCGCCCGACCGGGGCGGGCGTCCGGATCAGGAGCTGGGGCCCAGGCGCTCCAGCGCGCGCCGGCGGTTGCGGGTGGAGCGTTCGTAGAACAGCTCCGACAGGCGGGGCAGCCGGGCCCGGGTCTGGGCCTCGTCGAAGACGTCCCAGGCCTGGGCCCGCGCGTCCTCGGCGGGGCCGGCCGGCGGCGCCTCCCGCAGCGACTCGGCGAAGTCGAAGAACCGCACCGGGTCCTCGCCGGTCACCGCGGCGTACGCGTAGCTCGCCACGAAGAGCACGTCCTCCCGGCCGAGCCAGCGCGGGTCGGGGGCGGCCGCGATCTCCTTGACCGCGGGGTGGTCGGCCAGCGAGTCGGGGTTGGCCACCGCGGCCTCGAAGGTGGCGCGGCCCAGGGCGACCAGTCCCGCCCGGAAGTCGTCGAAGCTGGCGTCGCCGAGGAACCCGTGCTCGATCAGGGTGGCGGCCACGACCATCTCGGGCGTGTCCGCCTGCGCCCGGACGTCCTCGAAGGTGTTGTCGAAGTCGGCGATCTCGGCCGCGGGAAGCTGGACGAGCAGGTTGAACAGGGCGATCGCCACCGGGTCGGTGAGGTCGTCCTCGTCGTCCTCGGTTGGGCCGTCGTCATCGACCAGCTCGGTGTCGACCGGTTCCGTGTCGTCGGTCAGGGCGGTCAGCTCGCCCGCCTCGCGCTCGCGGCTGAACTCCTCCCAGGCGGCGTCGATCAGCGCCTGGATGCGCTCGTCGTCGACGACCCCGCCCTCGCCGTCGAGACCCTCGCCGTCGAGCAGGTCCACGTCGCGGACGGCCTGGTCCGCCTGCGGGCCCGCCGCCGCTCGTGCCTGGTCGATCAGCTGCCAGAACCGGTCGGTGTCCATGGCAGGCAAGTCTGGCACCCGGTGATCCCGCCGGCCGTGAGTTTCGGTCCCGGCGCGTCGGGCGCCTCTGGCCTGGTTTGATTGGGAACATTCCGGGCTGGTACGCTGACCCACTGGTTCGCTCCGGGGCAGGCGTGCTGTCCCGTTTGTGCGAACGACAGACCAAACCGGGGTGCGTGCGCACGGGCGCCGCACGTCGTGATCCGTCATTACCCTGACCGAACCAGAACTGACCGAACCGAACGAGGCCGTCGCGTGGCGAACATCAAGTCCCAGATCAAGCGCAACCGGCAGAACGAGAAGCGCCGGCTGCGGAACAAGTCGGTCAAGTCGTCCCTGAAGACGGCGATCCGCAAGTTCCACGAGAGCGCCGCCACCGGCGACATCGAGACGGCGGCGGCGCTGATGCGCGACGCCGCCCGCAAGCTGGACAAGGCCGCGAGCAAGGGCATCATCCACCGCAACCAGGCGGCGAACCGCAAGTCCGCGATCGCCAAGCGGCTCGCGTCGCTGGTCAGCTCCAGCTCGAGCTGAGCACTTCCGCCCGAGTTTCCCTTCCCTGAGCGCGCCCTTCCTCAGCACGCCCGGCGGCCGGCCGCGGTCAGCGCGACGCCGGGCGGGTCGGCCGGGCCGACGGGGTGGGGCGGCGGATGACGCCGCCGGTCGGTGGCCGGCGTGGTGGTCGGCGGGCCAGGTCCAGCACGAGGTCGTTGAACTTCACCATCGCCGCCACGGTGACGGGGATGGCCACCACGCCCCACCAGGGGAGGATCTCGGCCAGCGCCAGCACGGCGGACGCGGCGATCGATCCCTCGAACAGCACGGCCGTCATCAGCGGCCCCGGCCGGTAGTGCCGCAGCCGGAGCAGCCGGTGGTACAGCGGGGCGTCGCTCACCCGGGCCCCCGGCGTGACCGGGCCGCCCCCGACCCGGACCGGGTGGCCGACCCCGAGCCGCCCGACTGGCGCAGGCCGACCAGCGTCATGATCGCGCTCTCCAGGGCGTACGACCGGTCCTCGGCCCCGCCCCGGACGTCGACGTTGCACGTGCCGACCACGGTCATGGCCCGGGCCAGCGCGTCCGGCGACCAGGCGGTCAGCCATCCCTGGGCCTTCTTGACCTTGAACCAGTGCAGGCCGAGCGCACCGGCGAGCTGCTTCGGGTCGCCCCGCCCGGCCGCGGCCACCCGGGCGGCCGTGCGGACCCCGTCGGCGAGGGCATCGGCGATCGGCACCGGGTCGACCCCCACGTTGAGGGCCCACCGCAGCGCGTCGAGCGCGGCCGGGAGGTCGCCGGCCATCACCGCATCGGCGACGGTGTATCCGTTGACCTCGGCCCGGCCGCGGTAGTAGCGGGTCACGTCAGCCAGGTCGATCTGGCCGCCGGTGTCGGCGACCAGCTGCTGGCAGGCTGCGGCGAGGTCCCGGGTGTTGCTGCCGACCGCCTCGACGAGCGCGTCGACCGCCGCCTCCGTGCACCGGCCGCCCAGCCGGCGGATCTCGTCGCGGACGAACGCGTTGCGCTCCTGGTACCTGGGTGTCGGCACCGGTACGACCGTGGCGCCCGCCCCGCGCAGGCCGTCGGCGAGCGCCTTGCCCTTGGCGCCACCGGCGTGGGTCACCACCAGCGTCACGTCCGGCTCCGGCGCGGCGACGTACTCCAGGATCGCGGCCGTCAGGTCCTTGCGGGCGTCCTGGCCCGAGCGGATCACCACGACCCGGGGGCCGCCGAAGAGCGACGGGCTCACCGCGGCCAACAGGTCGCCCGGTGACATCTCGCCGGCCGAGTAGACCTCGACGACGGTCTGCGGATCCGCGGCCCGGGCCTTCTCGACCACCGCGGTGACCGCCCGCTCGGCGAGGAACTCGTCGTCGCCGAGCACGAGCACCAGTCGTCGGTCGCTCACCCGGCCATCCTCCCACGGGCCTTGTGCGACCGGGTACCGCCGACCGTACGGCCGGGGGCGGAACGATCGACCGTACGGCCGTGGGCGGAAAGATCGAGCCGCATCACGACCCGATGGGCCGAGGGCCGGTCCACGACGGTGAACCCGGCGGCGGCGAAGAGCGGCTCGACCCCGAGGTATGCGTCCCCGCTGCCGCGTCGCGCGTCGCCGGCGAGCGGGAACCCCTCGATGGCGCGCGCCCCGTGGGCGGCGGCGAGGTCGACCGCCCGGCGCAGGAGTTCCCGCATGACCCCCTGCCCCCGGAAGTCCCGGCGGACGAAGAAGCACGGCACGAGCCAGACGGAGCCGTCCTCCGCGGGGTCACGCTGGCGCAGCACCGGGGAGCGGAGGGCCCGGGCGTAGCGGGCCCGCGGCCCGGCGGCGCACCACCCGACCGGTTCGCCGCCGGCGTAGGCGAGCAGCCCAATCGGCAGCGTCTCCGCTCGCGCGCACGCCTCGAAGGCCTGCCGATTGGCCCCACCCCACCCGGCCTCCACCTCCTTGCCGGGCCGCAGGAACCACAGGCAGTGGCAGCCCCGCGTCGTGCCGGTCGTCCCGAAGAGGGCCGCCAGGTCGGGCAGCCGATCCACGGTGAGCGGCGCGATCGTCACCGGCGTCGCCGACGTCACCATGCGTGGACCGTACAGCCTGGGTCTGACATGATCATGGCGCCGCGCTCGGGACGGGTCGAACCCGACCCTCGTCAACCGGGCGCGTTTGTTGTACGCAGACTGCCACGAGCAGCACCGCTTTCATCAGGAGAGACAGATGGGACGGCACGTCATCGTCGGGGCGGGTCCGGTCGGCCGGGCCACCGCCGAACACCTGCTCCGGCTCGGGCACGAGGTCCGGATGGTCACCCGGTCCGGCAGCGGCCCGGATGGCGTGGAGCGGGTCGCGGCCGACGCGACCGACATGGACCGGTTGGCGGAACTCGCCGCCGGTGCCGACGCGCTCTACAACTGTGCCAACCCGGCGTACCACCGGTGGCCGCAGCTGTGGCCGCCCCTCGCCCGGGCCCTGCTGGGCGCGGCCGAGCGCTCCGGCGCCGTGCTGGTCACGATGAGCAACCTGTACGGCTACGGCGAGGTGGACGGCCCGATCACCGAGGAGACACCGCTGGCCGCCACGGAGCCGAAGCTGAAGATCCGGGCCGACATGTGGCGCGAGGCGCTGGCCGCGCACCGGGCCGGCCGGGTCCGGGTGACCGAGGCCCGGGCCAGCGACTTCATCGGCCCGGGCGCGAGCTCGTTGCTGACCACGATGATCCTGCCCCGGGTCCGCCGCGGCCAGCCCGTCTCCCTTCCGGCGAATTTCGACGTGCCACACAGCTTCACCTACACCGGCGACGTCGGGGCCACGCTGGCCACCCTCGGCACCGACCCGCGGGCCCTCGGGCGGGCCTGGCACGTCCCGACCGCGCCGGCGGTGACGTTGCGCGAGGTGGCCCAGCGATTCGCCGCCCTGGTGGGCGCGCCCGAGCCGCAGTTGCGGGTGATGTCGGACGCCATGCTGCGTCTCGGTGGGCTGTTCAACACCATGGCGCGGGAGTTCCGTAAGGTGCGCTACCAGTTCGACCGTCCCTTTGTGATCGACTCGTCCGCGGCCCAGGAGACCTTCGGCCTCACCCCGACGCCCCTCGACGACGCCCTGCGGTCGGTCGTCTGATCCCACCCCGCCGCAACCGGACGGGCGGGTGGGGAGTGTCTAGGTGCGTGACCAGCCCGCAGTTCACGGGGAGGCGGCGATGAGCGCGGTGGAGCCGGAGAGCGCCAACCCCTTGAGCGATTTCGCGCAGTTCTATGCCGCGCAGTTCCACGGGGTCACGGTCGCCCTGTTCGCGTATACCGGCGACTTCCCGCTGGCTCAGGACATCGCCCAGGAGGCGTTCACGCGCGCGGTGATCCGGTGGGAGAAGCTGCGCACCTACGACGACCCGGCGGCCTGGGTCCGCCGGGTCGCGTTCAACCTGGCGTCGAGCCGGTGGCGACACGGTCGGGTCGTCTCGGCATATCTGCGCCGCCAGCGGGAACAGCATGTCGACGGGCCGGACCCCGACCGGGTGGCGCTGATCCGAGCGCTGGCGACGCTGCCGGAGCGGCAGCGGCGGGCGGTGATCCTGCACTACCTCGCCGACATGTCCGTCGCCGACGTCGCCCGCCAGGAGAACGTCTCGCCGAACACCGTCAAGTCGTGGCTGCACCGCGGCCGCGCTCAGCTCGCGGCCGCGCTCGGCGATCAGAGGGAGGTGCGCTCATGACCGGGGTTGACGATGACCGCCAGCTGCGAACCGCCTTCCGGGTGTTCGCCGATTCCACGACTCCGTACATCCGGCCGCCGGGAGCTGCATTGGCGCTGCACGACGCGCGGCGCCGGGTCCGGACCCGGAGACTGGCGGCGGCCGTCGCCGCGGCCATCGTGATCCTGATTCCCGCCGGTGTCGTCGCCGTCGTGCGAGGCGTCGGCTCGACCTCGCTGCCCGTGCCCCCCGCTACCAGCACGCCGACCCTGAGCACGCCCCCCACCCCGACGGCGTCTCCCAGCGCGGCACCCACGCCGACGTCGACGGCGACGCCAGAGGCCCAGCCGACGAGGGGACCGGGTCAGCTTCTCGACACCACGCTGACGCTGTCCTGGGCGAACGCCCTGGCCGACGAGACCTGCGGCGGACCCGTCACCATCGTCGATGGCCACTCCGGCCTCATAGTGCAGAGCACGATGGACTTCGACGTCGATCGCGATGGGGACCGCGAGATCGTCGCCCACGTCCTGTGCGTCGTCGGCCAGGCGGGACCGGGGCAGCTGCTGGTGATCCGGCTGGACCCCACCGGGCCGACGATTGTCGGCACAGTGCTGGAAACGGATTGGCCCGGGGAATCGGGCGATCCCTCGCAGCGAGGACCAGCCACGATCCGTGGCTACGTCGGCCTGAGCGACGGCTCGATCCGCGTCGATGTCGCGCACACGTTCACCTGCTGCGGCATACCGTCGCAGGCGGCGGTCGTCCAGCAGCGCACGTACCGGTGGATCGGGTCGTCCTTCGCCCAGGTCGCCGGGCCGACGACGTTCGTCGCCGACCGGGCCCTGGCTGACATCGAGGTGGACGTATCCACCCTGGTGTTCAGCGCCCCGGTCGACGGCTACCGGACCGGCACGCTGACCGTGCGGGTCCACAACAACGGGCCCCAACCGGCGGCCGACGTATCGGTCTACCTCGAGCACTATTTCGGCATCGAAGAGCCCGCCGGGGGAGACTGGGGTCGATGCACGTCTCCGTCGAGCCGCGGCACCACGAGCGCGGTGTGCGCGCTGGGCAGCCTCGCGCCCGGGCAGAGCGTCACCCTCACCTTGCCGATGCGCCGCTCGTTCGAGCAGGAGGCGGGCGAGTCTCCGGCCCTGTCGGACTACACCGGCCGAGTTGAGGCCCGGGCGGGTGCCTTCTACTACACACCGTCCGCGGAGTACGCCGTCGACGTGGCCTGAGAACTCAGGCGCCGCCGGGCTCCGCCTCGTCGGATTCCGGCGGCGCCCCGTCGAAGTCCACCAAGGAGTACGACCGCAGCTTCTCGAGACGGTGGTACGAGTCGATGATGCGGATCGTGCCGCTCTTGGAGCGCATGACGATCGACTGGGTGTAGGCGCCGCTGCCCCGGTACCGGACGCCGCGCAGCAGGTCACCCGAGGTGATGCCGGTGGCCGCGAAGAAGACGTTGTCCCCGCGCACCAGGTCGTCGGTGTACAGCACCCGGTCCAGGTCGTGCCCGGCGGCCAGGACCTTCTCCCGTTCCGCGTCGTCGCGGGGCCACAGCTTCGCCTGGATCGCCCCGCCCATGCACTTGAGGGCACACGCCGCCACGATGCCCTCGGGCGTCCCACCGATGCCCATGAGAACGTCCACATCGGACCCTTCCCGGGCCGCGCTGATCGCGCCGGCGATGTCGCCGTCGCTGATGAAGCGGATGCGGGCCCCCGTCTGCCGGACCTGCCGAACGAGCTCCTCGTGCCGCGGCCGGTCCAGGATGCAGACGGTCACGTCGGAGACGCTGGAGTGCTTCACCTTGGCGATCCGGCGCAGGTTCTCGGCGACGCCCGCCTCGATGTCGACGACGTCGGCACAGTCCGGCCCCACCGCGAGCTTTTCCATATAGAAGACCGCCGACGGATCGAACATCGCGCCCCGCTCGGCCACCGCGAGCACGGCGAGGGCGTTGGGCATGCCCTTGCTCATCAGCGTGGTCCCGTCGATCGGGTCGACGGCGACGTCGACCTCGGGGCCGCCCTTCCAGTCGCCCACGTGCTCCCCGTTGTAGAGCATCGGGGCGTTGTCCTTCTCACCCTCGCCGATCACGACCACCCCGCGCATCGGCAGGGAGTTGATGAGCCGGCGCATGGCGTCGACCGCTGCCTGGTCGCCGCCGTTCTTGTCGCCCCGGCCGACCCAGCGGCCGGCGGCCATGGCGGCCGCTTCGGTTACCCGGACCAGCTCCAACGCGAGGTTGCGGTCGAGGTCCTCGGTGCGGCGGGCGGGAGTGCCACGGTGAGCGCCCGCATCGAGCGTCGTGTCGTGCGTCATGGCCAGCTCCTTCAGCATCGTTGCTGCGGGGTTCTTGCAAAGCTACCTGAGTCATCCTGCGTGACCCATGTTGCGGGTTTATGTCCGATTGTTGGGAAGGGCACCGTGGTCGGCCCAGGGCCGGGCGGGCGCCGGCACGGCCCGGGTCGGGCGGGCGTCCTTGATGGCATTGATCAGAATCGCTGGGTGAGGATGGGTGGGTGTCCGACGCCAGCACCATCCAGACGGGAGCGGGGGCCGACGAGCCAGCGACGCCGGCCCCGTCGGAGCGCCGGGCCTGGCGGGACCGTACGGGCCGCGACATGTTCCTGGCGCTGGCCAGCCTGCTCGTGCCGATCCTGCTGATCGGCGCGTTGCTGCGCGCCTGCGGCAGCGCCGAGCCCACGGTCCTGGACCCGGCCCCGGCGATCGAGGAAGCCCGGACGGCCGCCCTGTTTCCGGTCCTGGTACCGGACGGGCTGGATGAGGGCTGGCGCACGGTGCAGGCCAAGTTCCGTCGGGACGACGGCGCGGTCGGCACGCTCCGCCTGGGCTACCTCACGCCGACGGGCGGGCAGGTGCTGCTGGTCGAGTCCAACGCGGACGCCGGAGCCCTGCTGGCGGCCGAACTGGGTGAGGACGTACGGCCCGACGGCGAGGTCGTCGTGGCCGGTCAGTCCTGGACGCGGTCGATCGTGCGCGGCGACGAACGCTCGCTCGTCCTCGTCGAGGACGGGCGCACCATCATCATCGTCGGCCGGGCGCCGGTCGAGGAGATGATCACACTCGCCGAGTCCCTGCGCTGACGCGCTCGGCCGTCGCCCCGGCGCCGGCGTCAGGACGGCGTTCCCGGCACCGCCGGCCCGGACTCGCTGAGCGAGGCGGCCACGGCGGCGGCGCGCTTCGCCTCGGCGGCCCGCATGTCGCGCTTGAGCGCCTGCGGCAGGGAGAAGCTCAGCGTCTCCTCGGCAGTGGTGACCTCGGCCACCTGGTCGAAGCCCCGCTCGGCGAGGTGGTCGATGACCTGCATCACGAGCTCGTCGGGCACGCTCGCCCCCGAGGTGAGCCCGACCGTCGAGACCCCGGCGAGCCAGGCGTCGTCGATCTCGTGCGCGTAGTCGATGAGGTAGGCCGCGGGCGCCCCGGCGGCCAGTGCGACCTCGACGAGCCGCACGGAGTTCGACGAGTTGCGCGAGCCCACCACGAGGACCAGGTCGCTCTGCGGGGCGATCACCTTCACCACCTGCTGCCGGTTGGAGGTGGCGTAGCAGATGTCGTCGCTCGGCGGGGATTGAAGCATCGGCAGCCGCCGGCGCAGGCGCTCGACCGTCTCCATGGTCTCGTCGACCGACAGGGTGGTCTGGGACAGCCACACGACCTTGTTCGGGTCGCGCACCCGGACCTTGTCGACCGCGTCGGGTCCGTCGACGAGCTGCACGTGGTCCGGTGCCTCG
>Ga0310831_100375_pt1 | contig 26330 bp, 22 predicted proteins | sample WT_ome_6_FD_201307 | JGI IMG/M metagenome (GOLD analysis project Ga0310831, IMG submission 201307) | Sorghum-adapted microbial communities enriched on wild type (WT) sorghum from Joint BioEnergy Institute, Emeryville, California, United... ... | reverse complement strand
CACGGGGATAGCCGTACACACTCACGATCGGCGTCCATCGCGTTCGAGGGCGGCCGGTCCCACGAGCAGATGCGCGGATCCGGTCCCGGGTGCCAGGGTCCGGATGAGGCTAACGGATACCCCTGGGGCTCAGCGACACCGGATGCCGGGAATTTCCGGACCGCCCGCGCCATCCGCGTCCGCCGCGGTCACTCTCCGCGACGGGCCGCCAGCCACCGCCGCGCTCCCTGCTCGACCGCTGCGTGCACCGCCCGGGCCAGCCGGGCGCCCCAGGTCGAGCGCGGCCCGCCGAACGGCTCCACCGCCCCGCCCGCGACCGGGCCGGGGCAGGCGATGACCAGCGCGTCGCTGGCCGTTCCGGTCGCCGCGAACCCGCACTCGACCAGGGCCTGGACCTTGGCCTCGGTCGCGGTCATGACCGCGTTGACCAGCGCCGCGTCCGCCAGCGGCACCGGCACGATCGCGACGATGTTGATCGTTCCCACGGTGCTCGTCCCCCCGCCGGCCGGCCCGGCATCGGGCCCGGGCTCGTCCGGGGCGGCGGCGAGCGTGGGGTGACCCAGCCCCACGGTCGCGACCACCCCGACGTCGGCGTCGGTGGCGCTGACGGCGTCGCGAACATCGACGGCGGTCAGCATCCCGGCCCCGGGGCCGGACAGGCTCAGGCCGGCGGCGAGCTCGGCGATGTGCGCATCGGGGTCGAGCCGGGCATAGTCGCGGGGTACGGTGGCGTTAATCACCCACAACCGCTCGCCGATCCCGCCGCCATACGGTCCGCTACAGATCGCCCGCAGAGGGTGATCAAAGCGCCACACGTGCAACGGCCACGGCCGCCCCGCCTCGACTCGGGACGCCTGTTCCGGGGCGATCGCCGGCCTGACCGAGCCGTACGGCTCGTCTCTCGGGGCCGGGACCGCCCCCGTGGTGGCGAGGTCGGCGGACATGTCGTGCAAGCCTAGGCATTGCCGTCCCCGGGAAGCGCCTAGACTGGCGGTGACGTCCCGGTAACGACAGCCTGCTTACAGCGCCCCGAACGAGCTGGCTGGGACGGGCGGCGCAACCGGCCGAAGATAGAGAGTGAACGATGGACGAGGTACTGGCCCGCAGCGGCATCTTCCAGGGCGTCAAGCCTGAGGACGCGGAGGCGCTCGCCAAGGAGATGGAGTTCATCGAGATCCGTAAGGGCGAGGTCCTCTTTCAGGAGGGCGAGCCGGGCGACAGCCTCTACATCGTGCTCAGCGGCAAGATCAAGGTCGGCCGGCGCGCCGGCGACGGACGGCAGAACCTGATCGCGGTCATGGGCCCCTCGGACATGGTGGGTGAGCTGTCGCTCTTCGACCCCGGGCCGCGGACCGCGACCGCGACCGCCGTGGTGGACTCCCGCCTGGCCCGGCTGCGCAAGCAGGCGCTGCGGCCGTGGCTGACCAACCGGCCCGAGATCGCCGAGCAGCTGCTGCGCGTGCTGGCCCGCCGGCTCCGCCGCACCAACGACGCCCTGGCCGACCTGATCTTCACCGACGTGCCGGGCCGGGTGGCGAAGAACCTGCTGCAGATGGCCGGCCGGTTCGGCAGCCGGGACGGTGGGGTCCTGCGGGTCACCCACGACCTGACCCAGGAGGAGCTGGCCCAGCTGGTGGGCGCCTCCCGGGAGACCGTCAACAAGGCACTGGCCGACTTCGCCTCCCGGGGCTGGCTGCGCCTGGACGGCAAGTCCGTCATCATCCTCGACCCCGAGCGTCTCGCCCGGCGCGCCCGCTGACTCCCCGGCCCGGCCATCGCCGGGCCGTCGTCCGCCGCGGACTCGCCGGCCCAGGCCGCGGCGTACCCGTCCGCGGTCGCGTCCGGCCCACCGGAGTCGTTGCCCGGCCCGCCGGTCGTTGCCTGGCCCTCCGCGGTCGTCGCCTGGTCGCGTGCCCGCCCCGTCCCGGCGCGGTCACACCGACCGCATCACCGCGACCTCACTCTGAGCTCGATCGAGCTGCTCGACGGGACCGCAGACCTTCCAGAGACCGTCTTCCTTGACGATTGCCCATCGTTCGGTCGACTCGTCCCCGGCGGTGCGTACGGTCAGCGTCGCCTCGGCCAGCGTCTCATCGACCTGCTTGATGTCGTGGATCTCCCACATGATGCCGGCCAGCAGGCCGGGGTCGAACTCCACCTCGGCGTACTGGGCGCAGGTCAGCGAGCGCAGCTCGGTGATGTCGCCCGATCGAGCCGCCTCGAACCAGCCCTCCAGCGAGGCCCGCGGCGAGTTGGTGGCCACCACGAGCAGGGCGATGGTGAAGCCGCCCGCGAGCAGCACCACCACCGCGGCCACGACGCCGATGATCAGCCCGAGGCGAGCCCGGGTCGGCGGCGGACCGGGCGGGGGCCAGCCACCGGGGTGGCCGGCGTACTCGGGCGGGGCGCCGGGGTAGGTCGACGGGGCGTACGCCGGCGCCGGATACGGGTACGGCGACGCCGGATACTCCGGCGGTGCGGTGTACCCGGGCGGTGCCGCGGCGGAGTACCCGCCGACCGGGGGAGCGGGGTACGCCGACGGCGCCGTACTGGGCACGGGCGGCGTGGGGTACGTCGACGGCGGCGGACCGTCCCCGGAGGACGCCGGGGTGACCGACGGTTCCGCGTTGTCCCGGTCGCTCATACCCATCTCCCCACCAGACATCTCCCGGTCGATCAACAGATCCCTATCAATAGGCAAACTTCACTTGACAAATGGAAGATCGACTCCCTGTGAGGAGATCGTCTCAGCGCCGCGGCCAACGGATCACCACACGGCCCCGATCGTCCCACGACGCTCCGGCCGCCGCAGCCCCGCGAACCCGCCAACCTGATCGAAACCTCCGGGGCCGGCCCGCCGGCTACGGCCGGAGGCGGACGGTCGGGTGGGTCGGGTCGTCACCCGGGCCGGGCTGGCTGGGCATGCGCCGCAGCACCATCGTCGGGTCGGGGTCACGGTGCCCGCCCAACAACTCCTCCCGCAGGTCCGCCGCGGTGGGCCGCTGCGCCGGGTCGTTGCTCATGCCCCGGCGCAACAGGGCGGAGAGCTCGGGCGGGGCGCCGGGCAGGTCGGGAATGCGCTCGGAGAAGAGATCCATGAGCGTGGCGAGGCTCGGGTTGAGGTTCTCCCGCCACCGCGGCGGCCGGCCGCGCATGAGCGCGTAGAGCGTCGCGCAGAGGGCGTAGACGTCCGAGGCCGGCCCAGCCCGGCCGCCGTTGAACATCTCCGGGGCCGCGTACGCCGGGGTCAGCTCCAGCGTCACCGAGGCCTCCCGGGCCTCGGTGAGGACCGCGAGCCCGAAGTCCGCGAGCACCGGCTCGCCGAACTGCGTGATGAGGATGTTCTCCGGCTTCACGTCCCGGTGCACCACGCCCTCGTTGTGGGCGCTGACCAGGGCGTCGGCGATCTTCGCGCCCACCGAGCGCGCCTCGTCGGGACCGAGCGGGTCCGTCCGCATCCGGTCGGCGTAGCTGCCCCGACAGAGCTCCATGATCATGTACGGATGGCCGTCCTCGGTCACCCCGACGTCGTAGAGGTCCACGACGTGCGGGTGACTCGACATCCGGCCCGCCGCGCGCGCCTCCCGGATGAACCGGCGCTGGTCCCGCTCGTTGTCGAGCGTGCCGTTCTCCACCTTCACCGCGACGTCGCGGAACGCGCTGACCTGGGTGGCGCGGTACACGGTGGCGTGACCGCCGCGGGCCAGGACGGTCAGGTTCACCAGGCCCGGCACGACCGGCACTGCGGGCTGCCTGGTGGTCATCGGCGTCGCTGTCTCCCTCCACCCGCGGCAATGACGCGCGGTCTCCTGGCTCGCGTGGTCTCCTGGCCGTACGGTACGCCACGTCGCCGCCGAGAGCATGGGGCCGACATGCCGGTTTGCCTGAACGGCTCGTCCGATCGGCCTACCCCACGTGGGCCGAACCGATCGACGGGGCCCGACCCGGGTCCCGCCCGTCCGGCCCGGCGACCGACGCGAGCCCGCTCGCCGCGAGCTCGGCCCGCGCCAGCACCTGGTCGGCGACGACCCGCCCGCGCACGTCCTCGCCCGGCAGCGTCACCGCCCGGCGCGCGGCGACCAGTGCCTCCTCCACGCGGTCCGCGGCGAGCAGGGCGTCAGCGTACTCGGCCACCGCCCGGCGCGGCGACATGAGGACCGAGGGGGCGCCCGACTCGACGGTCGCGGCGACGGCGCCCAGGACCTCGAGCGCGCCGGCCACGTCGCCCCGCGCCAGCCGGACGCGACCGAGCAGGACCCGGGGGCCGACCCGGGCCGCGTCGGCGACGCCGTACGGCCGCATGATGGCCAGCACCCGTCGGGCGTCCCGCTCGGCGGCGGCGGTGTCCCCGGCGGCCAGCGCGGTGAACCCCCGGACCGTGTGCGCGATGCCGAGCAGCAGCGGGTGGGCGCTGCGCTCCCCGTACTGGCAGGCGGCGTCGAACAGGGCCATCGACTCCTCGCCGCGCTCGCGGGCCACCACACCCCGCACGACCAGCGCGAACGCCCGTCCCCAGTCGTCGGCGACCGCGTCGAACTCGGCGTACGCCTGGCGGGCCAGCGCATCGGCCTCGGCCAGGTCGCCCAACTCGGCGGCCGCGTAGGCCGCCACCGCGCGCAGCGTGCCGACCGCCCACGGCTCCCCGACCCGTTCGCCGAACGGCAGGAAGGCCAGGGCGAGCCGTCGCGCCTCGTGCAGGCGTCCCGCGAGCAGCCGGGTGAACGCGGTCGTGCCGCGCAGCCAGGCCCGGCCCGTGGTGTTGCCCAGCTCGGTGAAGAGCCGGGCCGCCCGGGCCAGGGTCGCCTCGGCCCGGGTGAAGTCGCCGAGCGTCGTCTCCACCCACGCCAGGTTCTGCAGCGCCCACGCCTCGCCGCGCCGGTCGCCGGAGGCCTCCGCGATCGCCAGGGCCTCGCGGAAGCCGGCCTGGGCCGGCAGCACCCGACCCCGGCGGTAGTCGGCCATGCCGATCCGGCGCAGCGCCTCGGCTCGTTCGGTGGGCAGGCCCGCCTCGGTGGCCAGGGCCAGGGCGGCCGCCCACGCCGCGTCCCCGCGCTCGGTCTCGCCCCGCGCCTGGTGGGCCCGCCCGGCCAGCAGCAGCGCCCGCGCCCGCGCCGCGGCGTCGACCTCGTGGGCGCCGGACCCGTTGCCCGTCTCGGTGGAGAGGATCGCGTTGATCTCGGCGAGGGCCTCGTCCGTGCGCCGGAGCTGGACCAGGGCGCTGGCGTAGATGAGCCGGTCGGCGACGGGGATCTCCCCGGCCGCGAGCGCCCGCGCCCGGGCCCCGAACTCGGCGGCCTGGGCCGGCTCCCCGGCGAGGATGGCCCGGCGGGCGAGGCGGGACAGCGCGGCGACGCCCAGGGTGGCCGCGGCCCGGGCGGGCGCGTCGGGGCGCAGGCTGACCGCGTCGGCGAGCCGGGCCGCCCGCTCGGCCTGCTCGGCGATGAACGCGTCGATCGCCTCCGCGGTCCAGCCGAGGCTCGGCACCGGCGTCGCATCGTCGGTGGGGCGCAGCGAGGCGGCCCAGCGAGCCAGGCGCGCGTGCCGCTCGGCGAGGTCGGCCTTGCCCACGCCGGCGTAGGCCGCCTCGCGCAGCAGCGGGGTGGCGAAGGTGTACCCGCCGCGCGACGGCAGCAGCATCTTGCGGTGCAGCAGCTCGGCCAGGGCCTGCTCGTGCTCGACCTCGACCACCGCGGCCGGCCGGGGGTCAGCCGAGGCTCCCGACGACCGCAGCGCCTCCAGGGCGGCGGCCGGCACCGAGTCGCCGACCACGGCCGCGTCGCGGAGCACGGCCCGCGAGGCCGGGGGCAGCGCGTCGATACGCGCCGCCAGCACGGCGGCGAGGTCGCGGCTGAGCAACCGGCCCGACAGCGAGCCCGGCGCGAGCTGCCACACGCCGCCGTCGCCGGTGAGCGCGCCGCGCTCGATGAGCAGCGTGACGAGCTCCGCCAGGTAGAACGGGTTGCCCTGGGCGGTGGCGAGCAGCCGGTCGGTGTCGGCCACGGACAGCCGGCCCCCGCCGAGGTACGCCTGCAGCAGCCGGGACATCTCGGCGCCCCGCAGCGGCGCGATCGGGTGCACCTCGGCATCGGCGATCCGGGTCAGCGCACCGGCGGGGCGGACCAGCTCCGGGCGGCCGAACAGCACCACCAGCACCGCGCCCGAGAGGTGACCGAGCATCGCGCCGAGCGCGTCGACGGTCGCCGGGCTGGCGTCCTGCAGGTCGTCGACGATCACGACGACCGGCGCGTCGCGGGCCAGCGCCGACAGCAGCTCGGCGGCCGCCTCGGGCGCGCCGTCGCGGCGCCGGTCGGTCAGGTCCTTCGGCGGGGTGCCGGTCGCGTCGGCCCGGCTCTCGCTGAGGCCGACGAGGGCGCGGTCGTCGGCGGCCACCGCGTCCCCGGGCGTCCGGTCGTCGGTGCGCGACTCGGGGAAGCCCAGCAGCGTCAGCAGTTGCTCGATGGGCAGGTTCGGGGTCTGACCGGTGCGTCGGGCGATCACCGCCGCGACCCGGCGCAGCCGCTCCTCGGCCATGGCCCGGGTGACGGTGGCCGTGCCCGGGTCGGGCAGGCCGATGGCGACGCGGACCAGGTCGGCCAGCGGCCCCAGGCGCCATCGCTCCCCGTAGGCCGCGCAGCGCACGGAGAGGACCCGCGCCCCGCCCGGCCCGGTCGGGCGACCCGAGCCCGGGCCGCCCCGGTCGTACGTCGTGGTCGACGAGCCGTAGGCGACCCGCGCGATCTCGGCAGCGAGCCGCGTCTTGCCGAAGCCGGCGTCGGCCGTGAAGACCAGCACCCGCGGCTCTTCCCGGTCGGTCACCTCGACCAGGCGGTTGACGACCAGCGCCATCTCGGCCTCCCGGCCGACGAACGGGCCCTCGTCACCCAGGCCGGACCGGGTGCCGGGCGCGTCGAGCAGGCCGAGCAGCTCGTACGCCTCGACCGCCTGACGCTTTCCCTTGAGCCGCAACGGAAGCAGGCGCCGCCAGGCGGCGACGTGGCGGGTGGCCGCGGCGGTGGACGCCCCGGCGTAGATCGACCCGACCCCGGCGGCGTCGGCCAGCCGGGCGGCGGTGTTCACGGTGTCGCCAATGACCGTGTACTCCAGCGCGGCCTGCACCCCGGCCACCACGTCGCCGGTGTTGACGCCGATGCGCAGCCCGGCGGGGGCGCCGCCACCCCGCTCGTCGTCGAGGACCCGGCGGACGGCCCGCTGCATCGCCAGCGCGGCCCGGACCGCCCGCTCCGGATCGTCCTCGTGCGCGACCGGTGCGCCGAAGACCGCCATGATCCCGTCGCCGGTGAGCTTGTCGACGTGGCCGCCGAAGGTCTTCACCGCCCCGGCCAGCGCGGCGAGCACGCGGTCGGTCACGGCCCCCACCCGCTCCGGGTCGACGCCCTCGGCCCACGCGGTGAAGTCGGAGAGGTCGCCGAAGATCACGGTCACCACGCGCCGTTCGGCGGTGGGCAGGAAGGCGGCCGGCGGCAACGCGTGCCCGCAGCTGTGGCAGAACCGGGCCCCCGGGACGGTCACGGTGGCGCACACCGGGCAGGTCATCTCCCCGCCCCCCTCGGGTCGATGAATCCGCGGTTCCGGCTCTCGGGACGAAGCTTGGTCATGGTGCGGTCCGCGACTCGTGCGGGTGGCTCGTCTCCGGCGACATCGGGACGCCGGTCGCCGCGTCACCCGCCGCGGACTCGGCGGCCAGATAGGCCAGTTGCGCCCGAACCGACGCCTCCGCCGCCGGCCACAGGACCGGGTCGACGTCGGCGTACACGATCTCGACCACCTCCCGCGCGGTCGTCGCGCCGGTGGCGAGCACCGCTCGGATCTGCTCCAGCCGGGCGAGGCGGTGACGCAGGTAGAAGGCCGCCGCCGCCCCGACGTCGGTCAGCGCGGGACCGTGGCCGGGCAGCACGGGCAGGGGGCCGAGCAGCTCAAGAAGGCGCAGGCTCGCCAGGTAGTCCCCGAGGTTTCCGTCGGGCTCGGCGATCACCGTGGTGCCCCGGCCGAGGATCGTGTCACCGGTGAGCACCACCCGCTCGTCGCCGACGCCCCCGATCAGCGTCACCGAGTCGGCGGTGTGGCCGGGCGTGGGAATGCACCGCAGCTCCAGCCCGCCCTGGCGCAGCACGCTCGGCTCGCCGGAGTCACCGGCCTCGGCCAGCGGGCGCCACAGCCGCGCGGACGGGCACAGCTCGAGCAGGCGCTCGACGCCCTCGGTGTGGTCCGGATGGTGATGGGTGGTGATGACCGTCCGCACCGCGCCGACCGCGGCCACGGCGGCGAGATGTCCCTCGTCCAGCGGACCGGGGTCGACGACGACGGCGTCGCCGCTCGGCGCCTGGAGCACCCAGGTGTTCGTGCCGTCGAGCGTCATCGGCCCGGGGTTCGGCGCCCGCACCAGGGTGACCCATGCCGGCAGCTGCGCCAACACCCCCGTGGATGACTCGGTGACGTGCACGGTCATGGCGATCCTCCCGAGGCGCGGCCGTGACGACGCACACCCCGAAGCGATGGTAACGACCATCCGGCGCTTCGCCACCGACATCGCTCCGCCGGCCGACCGGGGCCGGATCGGCCGGTGTCACCGGGCGCGCACGTCGCAGACCCACCAACCGCCGTCGTCGACGAGCAGGAACGTGAGCTCCCGGCTCGCCACCTGCTCGTTCGCCGTGGTCAGGGTGAGCGTGACCTCGGCGGCGGCCGTGCGGCCCTCCCGCCGGATGGGCGGGTACGCCCAGGTGGTCCGGGACCCGGGGTACTCCTCCGCCTGCTGGCTGACCCGCAGCACGATGCGGTCGAGCTCCGCGTCGTCGCGGGCGCGCTCGCACACGAACCGCCCGGCCGCCCGGGCGTCCTGGGTCTCGTAGATCGCGGCGAGGAAGCCGTCGACCGCCTGCTCGGGAGTGTTGGCCCCGCTCGAGCTCGGCAGGCCGGCGATCACGGAGGTCGTGACGACCCCGACGCCGACCAGCGCGACGAGCACCGCGATGAGCGCGAACCCGGGGCGGCGGCGACGGCGGGGTGGCGAGCCGGCCGGGGACGAAACGGCCGGAGACAGGGCAACCGCCGACGAGCCGGTCGCCGGGGCCTCGCCGGCCCGCTGCCGGTTCTCGACGGAGTGGCGACCGCGCCGTCGGCCGCGTCGGGGCGTTTGCGTCATCGCGTATCCACCTCAAGGCCGACCGGCGAGTCCGCCGGCTGGTCACCCTGGGACCGGTCGGCGAGCGCGCCGGCTGGCCGGTAACCGTACCGTGCCGGGGGCCCGGCGCCGTGACGCGGACCGGACAGGTCGGCGGGCGGCCGGCCCGGCGCGCGACCGTCCCCGGCCCGAGCCGGGCGCGGGCCCGCGATTAGGGTCGGTCCGAAAGACAGCTTCGGTCACGACAGAGAGGCGCCAATGCAGCCGCAACGCTGGGAGTACGCGACCGTACCGCTGCTCGTGCACGCCACGAAGCAGATCCTGGACACCTGGGGCGAGGACGGATGGGAGCTGGTGGCGGTGGTGCCCGGCCCCAATCCCGAGCAGCTCGTGGCCTACCTGAAGCGCCCCAAGGCGCCCGCCGGAGGTGGCGCGTGACCGGGCCTCGCGAGCGCCTGGCTGAGCTGGGCCTGACGCTGCCGGCGGTGACCCCACCGGTCGCGGCGTACGTCCCGGCCGTTCAGACGGGCAACTACGTCTACGTATCCGGACAGCTGCCGCTGGTCGACGGTGCCCTGCCGGCCACGGGCAAGGTCGGGGCCGAGGTCAGCCCCGAGGCGGCGAAGGAGCTCGCCGCCCGCTGCGCCCTCAACGGCCTGGCCGCGATCGATGCTCTCGTTGGTCTCGATCGGGTCGTCCGCGTGGTGAAGGTGGTGGGCTTCGTCGCCTCGGCACCGGGCTTCACCGGCCAGCCCGCGGTGATCAACGGGGCCAGCGAGCTGCTCGGGTCGGTCTTCGGGGAGGCCGGCGCCCACGCCCGCAGCGCCGTCGGCGTGGCCGAGCTGCCGCTGGGCGCCCCGGTCGAGGTCGAGATGATCGTGGAGATCTCGGCCTGACCCGCCGGGCTCGCGGGCGGCGGGCGAAGGGTGACCGAGCGTACGCCCCGGCGGCCCGCATCGGGCGGGCCACCCCGCTAGCCTCGACGTGTGCCCACCGCTGCGCCTCCGCTGCCCGCGCGCTGGCCGGCGCGGCTGCACATCGTCACCGGCAAGGGGGGCACCGGCAAGACCACCGTGGCGGCGGCGCTGGCCCTCGCGCTCGCGTCCGAAGGCCGGCGCACGCTGCTGGTCGAGGTCGAGCAGCGCCAGGGCATCGCCCAGGTCTTCGACCGCGCGCCCCTGCCCTACGAGGAGCGGGCGATCGCGACCGGGTGGCCGGGCACGGCCTCGGGCGGCGGCGGTGAGGTGTTCGCGCTCGCGGTCGATGCCGAAGAGGCGCTGCTGGAGTACCTGGACATCTTCTACCGGCTGGGACGGGCCGGGCGGGCGTTGCAGAAGCTCGGCGCGATCGACTTCGCGACCACGATCGCGCCCGGCGTGCGCGACGTGCTGCTCACCGGCAAGGTCAAGGAGGCGGTCACGCGCACCGTGGACGGGCGCCGGGTCTACGACGCCGTGGTGCTCGACGCGCCGCCCACCGGCCGCGTGGGCCGGTTCCTCAACGTCACCGCCGAGACCGCGCGGCTCACCCGGGTCGGGCCGATCAAGACCCAGAGCGAAGGGGTCGCCACGGTGCTGCGCTCCCCGATGACCGCGGTGCACGTGGTCACGCTGCTGGAGGAGATGCCGGTCCAGGAGACGGCCGACGCGGTCGCCGAGCTGCAGCGGCTGAAGCTGCCGGTCGGCTCGATCATCATCAACGCGACCCAGCCGCCGGTGCTGCGCAAGGGACGGCTGACCCGGGCCGAGGTGCGCCGCGGGCTCCTCGCCGCCGGCCTGCCGGCCGACCGGGAGGTCGTCGCCGGGCTGGTCGCCCAGGCGGAGGCCTACCTGCAGCGGCAGGCGCTGGAGGACTCCCTGCGGGCCGAGCTGACCGCGCTCGGCCGGCCGCTGGTCGAGCTGCCGCTGCTCACCGAGGGGGTCCGCCCGAGCAACCTGTACGACCTCGCCCGCATCCTGCTCGAGGCCCCGGCCCCCGCCGGGCGCCCGAGCTAGGCTGACGATCATGACCGCGATGGTCGAGAGCGCACGTCCCGAGGCGCTGGCGCCAGCCACGCGGCTGGACGTCGATCGGCTGCTCGCCGATCCCGACATCCGGGTCATCGTCTGCTGCGGCTCCGGCGGTGTCGGCAAGACGACGACCGCCGCGGCCCTGGGGGTTCGCGCGGCCGAAGAGCACGGTCGCCGGACGGTCGTGCTGACCATCGACCCGGCCCGCCGCCTGGCCCAGTCGCTGGGCCTGGCCGAGCTGGACAACACCCCGCGCCGGGTCACCACCGTCGCCTCCGGCGAGCTCTTCGCGATGATGCTCGATATGAAGCGGACCTTCGACGAGGTCGTGGCCGCGCACACCGACCCGCAGCGGGCGGAAGAGATATACGTAAACCCCTTCTATCAGGCCATGAGCTCCACGTTCGCCGGCACGCAGGAGTACATGGCCATGGAGAAGCTGGGCCAGCTGCGGGCCCAGGACGAGTGGGACCTCATCATCGTGGACACGCCGCCGTCCCGCTCCGCCCTCGACTTCCTCGACGCCCCGTCCCGACTGGGCCGGTTCCTGGACGGCCGGATGCTGCGCCTGCTGGCCGCGCCCGCCCGCAGCGGGGGGCGCAGCGTGTTCAGCCTGGTGACCGCCTCCTTCGGGCTGTTCTCCAAGCTGATGGACAAGATCCTCGGCGCGCAGCTCATCACCGACCTGTCCGGCTTCGTGGGCGCGCTCGACTCGATGTTCGGCGGCTTCCGGGAGCGGGCCGAGCAGACGTACCGCATCCTGCAGGCGCCGGAGACGGCCTTCCTCGTGGTGGCCGTGCCGGAGCCCGACGCGATCCGGGAAGCGGACTACTTCGCGGGGCGCCTGGCCGCGGAGAAGATGCCCCTGGCCGGCCTGCTGCTCAACCGCGTGCACCACTGCGCCACGCAGGCGATCGACGGGCCGACCGCCATCCGGGCCAGCGAGCGCATCCGGGCCGAGCACCCGGTCGCGGCCGACGTCCTGCTGGTGCACGCCCGCGTCCTCGCCCGGGCCGAGCGGGAACGGGAAATCGCGGCCCGGTTCACCCAGGCCCACCCGTCGGTGCCGATCGCGACGGTGGCGGCGCAGCCCGTCGACGTCCACGACATCGACGGGCTGCGGGCGATCGGGGCCGCCTTGGCGGGCACCTGACCAGCAGCGAACCGCTGACCAGGACGGAACCCTGCCCAAGATCGAACCCTGTCCATGGCGAGACAGGGAGGCCGGGGTCAGGAAGGACGCCCTCCCGGCGCCCACCGCGCCCCGAAGACGCCTTCCTGACAAACGGACGCCTTCCTGACAACGGACGCCTTCCTGACAACGGACGCCTTCCTGACAACGGACGCCTTGCGGACACGGACGCCTTCCTGACGCCAGACCCGCGCCGTCCTGGCACCCGCGGCTGGCTGACGACCAGAACCGCCGGGCCCCGCCCGGGCCGGGTCAGCGCGTGATGAGCTCCCTCGCCGACGGCTTCTGCTGCTCCTTCTGCTCGTTCTGCCGCATCGCCGCTTCGAACATGCGCCGCCAGCTCGGAACGTTCGGATGCCGGCGCAGCAGGGCCCGCCGCTCTCGCTCGGTCATGCCGCCCCACACCCCGAACTCGATCCGGTTGTCGAGCGCGTCCGCGAGGCACTCGTACCGGACCGGGCAGCCGCGGCAGATCCGCTTCGCCACGTTCTGCTCCGCGCCCTGGACGAACAGCGCGTCCGGGTCTCCGTTGCGGCACGCTGCCTGGCTCGGCCAGTCGGCGATCATCCCCATGTTGTCGACGTCCCCCCTTGTGCACGGGTCATTTGTGCAGTCGGCCCATCATGCTCCGTAATCGTACGACTACGCAACGTTGTCGCCGATTTTGCCCGGGTCCCCGCCCTCCGGGCTCGGGCCGACCCCGGTCACCGGGGCGCGACGAGGGTCCGCGACGCATTCCCGACGCCGGTGGATCTCGGGTCATTGCGCCCCACGCGTTTCCTCTACCCTGACCAGGTGACCTGGATGCGCAAACGCGACCACAACATCTTCACGAACGCCTTTTCTCTGCTGGTTTGCGGCGTTCTGGCCGGTGTTGTCGTCGCCGCCTCCGTCTTCCCGGCGGTGGCGGTCGGCGCGCTCGCTGCGAAGGCTGGAGCGGACTCCTTCTCGAACCTGCCCGCCTCACTCGAGGTGCCGACTCCGCCCCAGATCACGTACCTCTACGCCCGCGACGGCAAGACGCTCATCGGCACGTTCTACGACGAGAACCGCCACGACATCGACCTGTCGGACGTCCCCCAGGTCATGCGGGACGCGATCATCGCGGCCGAGGACCAGCGCTTCTACCAGCACAACGGAGTGGACGTCCAGGGGGTTTTGCGGGCATTCCTGGCCAATCAGAGCAGCGGGGACGCGACCGGACAGGGCGCCTCGACCCTCACCATGCAGTACGTCCGGCAGGCGCTCACCTACGGCGCGACCAGCCCGAAGGACGTCCTCGCCGCGACCGAGTCCACGCCCGAGCGCAAGATCCGTGAGATCCGCCAGGCGGTCGCCCTGGAGAAGAAGCTCACCAAGGACCAGATCCTGCAGAACTACCTGAACATCGCCTCGTTCGGGAACGGCGCGTACGGCATCTACGCGGCGAGCCAGGTCTACTTCAACAAGGAGCCCAAGGACCTCACGCTGGCCGAGGCGGCGCTGCTCGCCGGCCTGCCCAAGGCGCCCAGCGCCTTCGACCCGACCACCGAGTCCGGCCGGCCCCAGGCGCTGGCCCGGCGCACGTACGTGCTGAACCAGATGGTCGAGCTGGGCATGATCTCCCGGCAGCAGGCCGAGCTCGCCGACAAGGAGCCGCTCGTGGTCACGGGCACCCGCACGCCGCGGGACTGCACCCAGACCATCGTCAACCACTGGGGCTTCTTCTGCGACTTCTTCTACCGCTGGTGGTTGGAGCAGGAGGAGTTCGGCGTCGACGCGCTCGCCCGGGCGAGCAAGCTCAAGTCCGGCGGCTACCGGATCACCACCACCCTCGACGTCGCGGTCCAGGAGTCGGCCAAGCGCAACGTGGAGGAGCAGCTGCCGACCGGGCAGAAGGACGCGCTCATGCTCGCCGCGATCGAGCCGGGCACCGGGTACGTGCGGGCGATGGCGACCAACCGCAACTTCAGCGTCGACGACAGCGCCAACCCGATCAACGAAGTCCCGGAGAAGGCCGCGCTCGGCCTGAAGGCCACCTACCCGAACACCACCAACCCGTTGATGTCCGGTGGTGGGGACGTGGTCGGCTACAAGATGGGCTCGACGTTCAAGCTGTTCACGATGATCGCGGCCCTGGAGAACGGGTACCCGCTCGACTTCACCATCAACGCGCGATCACCGTACGTGTCGCGGATCTATCCGGCCGGGCAGGGCGACATCGCCCGGTGCGGTGACCGCTGGTGCCCGCGCAACGCGAGCGCCAGCATGAACGGGCTGCGCAACATGTGGACGGGCTTCGGGCTGTCGGTCAACACCTACTTCGTCCCCTTGATCGAGAAGGTGGGGGCCGAGAAGGCGATCGAGGTGGCCCAGCGGTTGGGCATCAAGTTCCGGTCCGATAAGGACCGTCAGCGGGCCGAGGACAACGGGGGACACCTGTGGGGCGCGTTCACGCTCGGCGTAAGCGACACGGTTCCGCTTGAGCTGGCCAACGCGTACGCCACGGTCGCCGCGGACGGCGTGTACTGCGAGCCGATGCCGGTCGAGGAGTTGATCGACGTCCACGGCGAGCCGGTCACCGACGTGGTCGAACCGCGGTGCAAGCAGGCCATCGATCCCGCGGTCGCCCGGGCCGCGGCCGACGCCGCCCGCTGCCCGCTGGGCACGCCCGGTGGCACCGGGGGGTGCCGCGGCGGCACCGCCGCTGGCATCGCGCGCATCATCGGCCACCCGGTGATCGGGAAGACGGGGACCTCCGACCAGAACTGGACCGGCACGCTGGTGGTGTCCAGCAAGCACCTCGCGGTCGCCGCCACCGTGGCCAACCCGGACCGGCCCGAGACGCCGCACAGCTACGACCGGTCGGCGACGCTGGCCAACAACGCCGCCGCGCACACCATGCGGGACGCCCACGCGGGCCTGCCGGTGGTCGACTTCGAGCTGCCGCCGCGGAACCTGGTGGTCGGCGTGAAGGTGTCGATCCCGGACGTCAAGTGCCGGTCGGAGCAGGACGCCACCGCGATCATCCAGCGGGCCGGTTTCGACGTGTACGTCGATCGGCAGAACAAGGTGGCCTCGTCCTGCCCGCCCAACACGGTGGCCGGCACCGAGCCGGCGGGGAGCACGAGCAAGGGCAGCACGGTCACCCTGCTGATCAGCGCCGGCCCCGAGGACGAGCCGCCACCCCCACCGACCGGCGGCGGTGGGAGCAACAACGGCCGGCCCGGCACGGGCCCGGTCGTCCCACCAACCGCGGACTGACGGACACCGGCGCCGTCGCAGCGTGAGCCCGTACGGCGGGTGAGCCGCCCGCCGTACGGGCTTCGGTCTTGTCGGGGGGCATCGATTGGCCGGCGGCGCGAGTCGGCGCCCGGCGCCTGCCGGCTCTACCGGCGCAGCCGCTACTGGTTGGACAGCTGGCGACGGACCTCGGCCGCGACCCGGGCGCCCTCGGCCCGGCCGGCGACCGCGGCCTGGACGGCCTTCATGGCCGGCCCCATCTGCCCCAGGCCGGTGAACCCGCCCTGGGCCAGCGCCTCGGCCACCACCGCGGTCAGCTCCTCGTCGGAGAGCTGCTTGGGCAGGTAGCGGGCGATGATCTCCTCCTCGGCGCGCTCCTTGGCCGCCGATTCCGCCCGACCGGCGTCGGCGAAGGCGGTCGCCGCCTCGCGGCGCTTCTTCGCCTCCTTGGTCAGCACCGAGAGGACCTCGTCGTCGGTCAACTCCCGGGCCTGCTTACCGGCGACCTCGGCGTTGCGAACCGCGGCCAGCACCATGCGCAGCGTCGACGTCGCCAGCTCGTCACGGGCCTTCATGGCGTCGCGGAGATCGGACTCCAGCCGTTCCTTCAGAGCGCTCATGGCGGGCACCGTACCCTCTAGCGCATGCGATTGCGGACCGCTTTCCGCGTGATGGCGGGCGTGGCGGCGGCCGGCGCCGCGACCCTGGCGTACGCCAGCCTGGTCGAGCGGAACCTGTTCACGCTGCGCCGGTTCGACGTGCCGATGCTCGGCCTCGACGACGAGCCGCTGCGGATCCTGCACCTGTCCGACCTGCACCTGATGCCCAACCAGCAACGCAAGGCCCAGTGGGTCGCCGACCTGGCCGGCCTCGACCCCGACCTGGTGGTGGTCACCGGCGACAACTGGTCGCACCCCGAGGCGCTGCCCGCCGTGACCCGGGCCTTCGAGCCGCTGTTCGCCTACCCGGGCGCCTTCGTCTTCGGCTCCAACGACTACAAGGGGCCGGTCTTCAAGAACCCGTTCAGCTACTTCGACAAGGACCGGGAGTACGTCCAGGGCGAGGACCTGCCGTACGAGTCGCTGCGGGCCCTGTTCGTCTCGGCCGGCTGGGCGGACCTGAACAACGCCCGGACGACCCTCAAGGCGGGCGGCCGTACGGTCGAGCTGGTCGGGGTGGACGACCCGCACGTGGACCGGGACTCGTACGAGTCGGTCGCCGGCCCCGCCTCGCCCGAAGCCGACCTGCACATCGGCGTGACCCACACGCCCGACCCCGCCGTGCTCGACGCCATGGCGGCGGACGGCTTCACCCTGCTGCTGGCCGGCCACACCCACGGCGGCCAGGTCTGCGTGCCCGGGGTCGGGGCCCTGGTCACCAACTGCGACCTCCCCCGACACATGGCCAAGGGCCTGCACCGCTGGTCCTCGGCCTGGCTGCACGTCTCCGCCGGCCTGGGGACACATCCGACCGCCCCGATCCGGTTCGCCTGCCGGCCGGAGGCCTCCCTGCTCACCCTGGTGCCCCGCTGACCGGGCTCAGGCGCCAGCCCGGCCCACGCCAGCCGCCCGGCCAGACCCTCGTCGACAGGGTGGCGCCGACCGCGTGGCTCGGCGTGAAGCGTGGCTCAGGCCAGCCGCCGGGCTCGCCCGCCCCCAGCGACCCGAAGCCGTCGCGCATGTCGGGATACCCCCGTGAGACCGGTCCGGGAGGTGAGCTACTATGTCTCGGCACGCTCGATAAGCCTCCGTGGGCGACCGAGCGGCTCCGGGGTGTGGCGCAGCTTGGCAGCGCGCTTCGTTCGGGACGAAGAGGCCGTGGGTTCAAATCCCGCCACCCCGACCACGTTCTCCCAGCTCAGGGCCAGTCTCCGGGATGCGGAGACCGGGTCCCGTCACCGCTGTGGCGGCTGGGCAGATCGGATCAAAACTCCATCGATGATTTCCGAAGGTCGCTCGGCGGCCGTGGGCGCCGAAAGCTCGACAGGACGGTGGCCGAAATGGCGTTGAGCCGCCGGGACTGCTTCAAGCTCAAGAGCCAGCTTGTCGATGCACTGACCTCGGGCAAGTGGACCACCGACAAGATCAACCTTCTCTTCACCACTTTCGGTCTTCGTCGAGTCGACCACGAATTCGGCACCACCATCTCTGAAATTGTCAGTGACATCAACGACGACGACCTCCTGGAAATCTACGGCATCGTCATGGGCCTGGACGACGACGAGGTTCTCAACGTCGTCGGTTCCGCCACCTCCGATGTGAACTGGAGGCCGGGCCAGGTTCGCATCTTTCTGTCCCATGCCGGCGAGCACAAGAAATTCGTCTCCGAAGTCGCCAACGAACTCGCCGTCCTCGGCATCCACGGGTACGTCGCGCATGAGGACATCGAGATATCCAAGCAGTGGCAGACTGAGCTAGAGAATGCATTGCGTTCTATGCAGGCATTCGTCGCTCTGGTCCATCCTGAATTCAACTCCAGCCCGTGGTGCCATCAAGAGGTGGGATGGGCTCTGGGTCGCCGCGTGCCCCGGTTCGCGGTCCGAATGGGTGCCGATCCAGAGGGCTTCCTGGGCCGGGAACAATGGCCGAGCGCCGAAGGCCGGACCGCCAAGGAGGTCGCCGACATCATCTACCAGTGGGTAGCCAAGGTGCCAGAACTTGGCCAATCCATCATCGACGGGCTGTTCAAGGCACTCGCGACAGCTGGTGACTACATCTCGGCGGGCGCCGCCGCCAGTCGCATCGCGGCGTTGGGTCGCCTGTCCGAAGAGGACTTCCAACGGCTCGACCACGTTTGGTGGAGCAACGACCAGGCCTATACCGGGATACTCCCGACGAAAGCGCTGCGGCCGTTCTACGAAGCCAATGGACGCCCGTGGCCGCCACCGAAGCCATCGGTCCCCCCGAGCCACTGACCGACCTCAACGACCCCCGGCCCTCAGGGGAGCCACGCGCCCGGGCCAACCACCCACGACGACGAGCCACCGCCCTGGGTTGCCAGAAGCGGGGCGAGCCGGGGTTTCGGGCAGGATCGCCTCGACCCACGCCTGAGAGAAGCGCCCCCGCGCGGCCCTGATGCGGGCCGAGTCGTGCTGAGCGAGGAGTGGTGGCGGAGCCGTTCCGTGCGGGTGGGAGCATCCTCGCCGTGGACGACGTGGAGCAGGTGCGGCGGCGGTTGCTGGGGCAACCCGTCGGGCTGGCTGCGGCCGGCCCGGCGCTACCGGTCGGCCCAGGGATCTACGCCTGGTGGGCGAGGCCGGACGTTCTGCCCGAGTTTTCCGGACCGGCCAACCCGGTGGCGGGGGAGCTGCGGCTGCTGTATCTCGGCCTGGCGACGAGCCTGCGGCGGCGCATCGTCAACAACCACCTCCGGTACTCAGGATCGTCCACCCTGCGGCGCACGCTCGCTGGTCTGCTCCTCCCCGAGCAGGGCTATCGGACGGTCTGGACCGACCGTGTCGTGCTGGTCCCCGACGACGAGGCCCGGTTGACGGCCTGGATGACCGAACACCTCCGGCTCACCTGGGCCGAACACCCCCATCCGAGCCGGGTCGAGAAGACCCTGATCGCCACGCTGGCCCCGCCGCTCAACGTGAGCGGAGCCGCGAAGGGGGAGCTGTACGACCGGGTCCGCGCGGCCAAGAGGACCTATCAGGCCAGTGCCGGCCCGCGGCCCGGAGCCCGACAGGCTCCGCCCTTCGCCCCAGGGTGAGCCCAACGGTGGCCGTGGCCTGGACGACGCCCGGTCGATAAAGCGCAAGGCTCGTCGAAACGGCCGGCACCGCCGGTCCCCAGCGCATAGGGTCCCCGGTGTGACGCACGGACAGCGACGCGAGCGCCGGGGGGCGCGATCCTGGCTGGCTCTGCTCGCCTTCGCGCTGGCGGTCGCGGCCGCGGCGGCCGTCGGCGGGCTCGGCGTCGCCGGCCCCGCCGCCGAGTATCAGAGCCTCGTCCGGCCGTCGTGGGCGCCGCCGTCGTGGCTGTTCGGTCCCGTGTGGACGGTCCTGTACGTCATGATCGCGCTCGCCGGCTGGGTGGCCTGGCGGCGCGCCGGCTGGACGGCCGGGCTGACCTGGTACGCCATCCAGCTGGTCCTCAACGCCGCCTGGACCCCGCTGTTCTTCGGCGCCGGCTGGTACGTCGCCGCGCTGGTGGACATCGTCGCCCTCTGGCTCGCCCTCGGCGTGACCGTGGTGCTCTTCTGGCGGAGGTCCTCTCGCCTGGCCGCGCTCCTTCTCGTCCCCTACTGGGTCTGGGTGACGTACGCGACCGCGCTCACCGCCGCCATCGTGGCTCTCAACTGACCCCGGCCGCGCCACGGTGGGAGCGGCCGGGACGAGGCCGGTCGGGTCGGCGACGACGACGCGGCCATGGGCTCCGAGCCTGGTCGTGGCCCGTGGCTGGGCCGCCCGCGATCCGACGTCCGCCGTCAGCGCACGATCACGAGGTTGGCCTGGTCGACGACCGGGCGGTAACCAAGGGCTATATAGACCTTGTTGGACACCGGGTTGGCCTGGTCGGTGTACAGGCACACCCGGACGCCCTGAGCCTGCAGACGCCGGGACACCTCGGCGACGGCGTTGCTGGCCCAGCCGCGGCCCCGCTGGGCGGCCGGGGTGTAGACCGGGCCGATACGGGACACGCCGAACGCCGGTTGGCTCGCGGCCGTGAGGTGGACCGGCTGTCCCGTGGGATCGACCCAGAACCACAGCTCCTGGTTACGGATGCGGTGCAGCATCGCCGCGCGGTCGGGCAGTTCGTGCGCCGTGGACCCGGCCGGCCGGCCCGCCTGCCGATCGGCGTCGTCGATGAACTCGGCGTACCACTGGATGGCCAGGTCCACCTGGTCCTCGGTGGCGGCCACCAGCTCGCCGGGCACCGGGGCCGGCGGGATCAGCTCGCCGAGCTCGAACAGCCGGGTGTGCATGGCGACCTCGACGCGACCGCCGTCGAGCCGGGTCAGTTCGGCGGCGAAGACGTCGATCGTGGGGAGGGCGCCGTTGACGCCGAGCACCTCCTCACCGCGGTCGTGCAGCGTCCGGGCCAGGGCCACCGCCGCCTCGTCCGGCATCGGGAGGAGGAACGGCGGACGGGGTGGAAAGGGCGCCGTACGCATGCCGACGCCGCGGATCGAGCCGGAGTCGTCGCGGACGACCAGCCACCAGTCGTCGGCCCGCGGGGCGATGCCGTCGGCCGCCTGGGCTACGGTCCGGTGCGCCACGGTGGTGACGACGGTGTTGACCACCGGCTCGGCGGCCAGGTAGTCGCCGGCGGCGGCCAGAAAGTCGGCCGCATCGCGGACGAACTCCAGCTTCATCGAGGACCCTGGCTCTGCGCCCATGCCGCGCAGGGTAGCCGGTACGCCCCCCGCGGGCGCCCCAATTTCCCGGCCTCCGAACCGCCGCAACGACCGCCACCGTCACGACGCCGAAGCCGACGCGGCGGCCCGCGGACGAAAGGCCGCGCCCGTACGCAAGCACCAGTCCGCGCGTACGGGCGCGGCCTCCCGCGGGGGGTGCTGCCGCGGGACGGGTGTCAGGACCTGGTCGCCGTCGTCACCTCGCTCCGCTGCGCCGGGATCTGGGCGAGCTGGGGGAACTTCGCGTCGAAGGCGGGGCGCTCGGAGCGGATGCGGGGGAGACGGTTGAAGTTGCGCAGCGGCGGCGGGCAGGTCGTCACCCACTCCAGCGAGTTGCCGTATCCCCACGGGTCGTCGACGGTGACGATCGGCCCCGCCTTGTACGACTTCCACACGTTGTACAGGAACGGCAGGACCGAGACGCCGAGCAGGAACGCGCCGGCCGTCGAGATCATGTTCAGCGTGGTAAATCCGTCGGTCTCCAGGTAGTCGAAGTAGCGCCGCGGCATGCCCATGTTGCCCAGCCAGTGCTGGACCAGGAAGGTCGTGTTGAAGCCGATGATGGTCAGCCAGAAGTGGACCTTGCCCCAGCGCTCGTCGAGCAGGCGGCCGGTCATCTTGGGGAACCAGAAGTAGATGCCGGAGAAGACCGCGAAGACGATCGTACCGAACAGCGTGTAGTGGAAGTGCGCCACCACGAAGTACGAGTCCGAGACGTGGAAGTCCAGCGGCGGTGAGGCGAGCAGCACGCCGGAGAGCCCACCGAACAGGAACGTCACCATGAACCCGACCGCGAACAGCATCGGCGTCTCGAAGGTGACCGAGCCGTTCCACATGGTGCCGATCCAGTTGAAGAACTTGATGCCGGTGGGCACGGCGATCATGAACGTCAACAGGGAGAAGAAGGGCAGCAGCACCTGGCCCGTGGTGTACATGTGGTGCGCCCATACGCTCATCGACAGCGCGGCGATGCCGAGCGTTGCGGCGATCATGCCCTTGTACCCGAAGATCGGCTTGCGGCTGAACACCGGCACGACCTCGGAGATGATGCCGAAGAACGGCAGCGCGATGACGTACACCTCGGGGTGGCCGAAGAACCAGAACAGGTGCTGCCACAGGATGGGCCCGCCGGTCTCGGCGTCGTAGACGTGGGCGCCGAGCTTACGGTCGGCGAGCAGCGCCATCGCGGCGGCCGCCAGCACCGGGAAGATCATCAGCACGAGCAGCGACGTGATCAGGATGTTCCAGGTAAATACCGGCATCCGCCACATCGTCATGCCCGGCGCCCGCAGGGTGAGGATCGTGGTGACCATGTTGACGGCGCCGAGGATCGTGCCGAGGCCGGAGACGGCGACGCCGACGACCCACAGGTCGGCCCCGGTGCCGGGGGAGTGCTCGGCGTCGGAGAGCGGCACGTAGGCGAACCACCCGAAGTCGGCGGCGCCGTCGGGGGTCAGGAAGCCGAGCAGGGTCGTCAGCCCGCCGAAGAGGAACAGCCAGTACGAGAAGGCGTTCAGCCGCGGGAAGGAGACGTCCGGCGCGCCGATCTGCAGCGGCACGATGTAGTTGGCGAAGCCGAACACGACCGGGGTCGCGAAGAAGAGCAGCATCACCGTGCCGTGCATGGTGAACAGCTGGTTGTACTGCTCGGGCGACAGGTAGTCGGTGCCGGGACGCGCGAGCTCGGCCCGCATGAGCAGGGCCATGAGGCCGCCGACGAGGAAGAACGCGAACGAGGTGATCAGGTACATCAGCCCGATCTGCTTCGCGTCGGTGGTGCGCAGGACGCGCACGAGCAGGGAACCGGGCACCGATCGGCGCACCGGCCAGGGTCGGGTCACCATCGGCTTCGGCTCGACGGCCGTCATGCTCTCCTCCCGGCGAAGGGTTGCGAAGGACTGGGTCGGCGGCGGGGATCAGGACGTCGGGGTGGCCTCATCGGCGGTAATCACTGTTCCGGCGGCACGCTCGGTCCGCTCCTCGCTCGCAAGCTCGCTGCGCTGCTCCCTCGCGCCGGCCGGAGAAATGCGGGTGGCCCGGATCTCGTGCCCGGCGTGGGTCAGGCAGCGCCCGGTCGGCAGGTCGAACCGCCATCCGTGCATCTGGCAGGTCAGCACGTCACCGTCGATCCGAGCGAATCGGGCGAGGTTCGCCTTCAGGTGGGGGCAGTACCGCTGGACCCGCCAGCCGTCGATGTCGACGGTCTCCTCGTCGATGGCCCGGCTCTGCTCGGCGTACCAGGCCTCGGCGTAGTTGAGCCGCTCCTCGGACAGGCACTTGAAGAACGTGTAGACGTACTCGTTGTACTGGCCGATCCGGGCGGCCCGGAACCGGCAGGACAGGAACAGGCTGTTGACCCAGTCGACCTCGCCGGTGTAGAGCAGATGCTCCACAAGGGACCGTCGCGTCCGGAAGCGGTAGCGGACCTTTTCCGGGCGTCGACCGGCCGGCCGCCCGTTGACCGAAGCGGCTACCGACCCGGTCGGCTGCCCGTCCGCCGACGGCGGCGGATCGTCGGCGTACCGGATGTCCCGGTTGGGGAAGTCGAACAGGATGCTCTCCACGACGACGTCGGCGTCGTCGGTGAGGTCGAGACGCACGGGCACGCCGATGCCGTTGGCGATGTGCTCGCTGGCCGCCATGAGCGGCCGTACCCGCCGGCGCAGCTCGGCCAGCACGTCGATCTCGGGGTGCCGCCAGGACCGCCGCTGCGCCTCGATCACCGGCCGGGCCCGGCGCTGGAAGTCGCGCAGGTAGGACTCCTTGTTGGCGAAGAACGCCCGGACGTCCGGGACGGGCTGGGTGACCTCGCAGCCGGTGGCGGTCACCGTGGCCACGGTGCCGGGCAGCAGGATCACGCCGTTGCGCCGCCCCAGCGACTCGTAGTAGTCAATGAACTTCTGCTGGTCGGGGAAGATGTTGCCCTCGTCGTCGGCCAGGTCGTTGTTGTCCCACAGCTCGTCGTCGAGGAAGCACGGTGGCCCGGCGATCGGGAAGACCCAGTCCGCCTTCAGCTCGTCGATGTACCGCAGGGTGCGGTCGAGCTGGCGCTCCCGCTTCTGCTTGCCGAACGCGCGCCGGGCCGCCTCCGGCAGCTCGTAGACCATCGGGTACCAGATGGCGCCCGAGAACTGCAGCAGGTGCGCGTGCACGTGGCCCAGCGCGGCGAAGGCGCTCAGGTCCCGCGGCCGGGCGTCGTTCTGGTTGAGCAGCCGGATGCCGTCGTACTCCACCCACAGCGACGAGTCGCCGATCGGGCCGTCGGTCGGCGAGACCAGCGCCTGGATCATGACCTTCAGCCCGCCGTCGAGGGTGACCGGCTCGTTGGTGCGCGTCCGCAGGAACGAGGTGAAGCCGATCTCGCGCAGCTCGTCCTCGAGGTCGTGCGTGGGGTACTCGGGCAGCAGCACCGTCGCCCGCTTCGACACGTACTTACGCAGGTGGTCGGCGTCGAAGTGGTCGCGGTGCAGGTGCGAGACGTAGAGGTAGTCGCAGGCGCCGAGCCGGTCCCAGTCGAGCCCCGAGTTGTCGGGGAACGGGAACCACGAGGCGAAGTAGGCGGGGTTGACCCACGGGTCGCACAGGATGCTGCCGGCGGCGGTCTCGATGAACAGGCCGGCGTGACCGGTACCGGTGATCCGGATCAGGCCCGGGCCTGCCTCGCTGATGGAGTTGTCCGACCCTTTCGTCACGACGTACCCACCTGGCTCGCACTAACCACGACGAGCCATGCGACCACAATTGATCATGGTCGGGGCAGGGTCGAAGGTCCCGCGGCCCTGGGACCAAAGGCCCGAGTGGGACCAAAGGCCCAAAGCCGGGTCGGCCGGCGTCGTGTCCGGACCGGGCGTCAGCCGCCCAGAGATCGGCGGTCCCGGGATCTGCAAAGCCCTCAGGCAGGAAAGCCGGCGTCACGCGGCCCGGAGTCAGCCCTCGGAGCCAGAAGCCCAGGGTCAGCCACCCGGAGCCAGAAACCCTCGGGATCAGAAAACCCTCGGGGTCAGAGAACCCTCGGGGCCAGCAACCGTCGGAGTCAGCAACCTCGGCGTCAGGGGTCGGCGGTCAACGCCCCCGCCGGCCACCCGCGAACCGGCGGTGGGCCATCCGGCCCCGCTGCCGGATCACCGCCCGCGCGACCAGCAACGCGGTGATCGCCACGGCCTGGGCGCCCAGGATGACCCGGTTGACGTCGACGACCGGCCGCCAGCGCACCTTGCCTTGTTTGATGATGAAAGCGCCGGCCGGCTTGGCCGACAGCCCGAAGCCGCCACCCCCGCCGGCCTCGGTGCCCTCCGGCCCGTTGGCTCCACCGCCACCGCCGCCCCCGGCGCCCACGGTGGCCGCCGGGATCACGATGACCCCGTCCTGCTGGACCGGATCGCCGTACACCTTGTCGGCCATGGTCGCCACCGTTGTCCGAATGACGTCAAGTGGGCTGGTGGTCGTCCCCGTCGTCGTCCCCATGGTCGCCATTCTGCGCCGGACCCCGGGGCCACCGGGGCGGTTCGAAACAGCCGGACCCGTGGGACAGCCGAGGCGTCCTGGGAGGGTTCGTCCGGATTCGACCCGGCCCAATCCCCGCTCGCGCCGGGCCGAGACGACCGCCGCGACGCGTTGATCAACCGGGCGTGCGGGAATGATCAACCGAACGGCGGCATGGCCGCCGTCAGCCGGCCCGTTGAGGCCCCGACCGCGACCGACCCCGCGTGTTGTCGCCGTCGGGCCGGCTTGATAGAACAGGTACCACTTACGACAAACCTCTCGGACGGCGGAACGCGCCGCACCGGTGCGGCGGCGGCGGAAAGGACTCTATATGTCGATCGCAGTCGATCGTGACCCGTCCGCCACGAACCCCGAAAACCAGTTTCCGGTCGTACTGCGTGGCTACGACCGGATGCAGGTCGACGACTACATCGCCCGGCTGCAAGCTGCCGTGCACCAGTCGCAGACCGCACGGGCGGAGGCGGAGGAGCGGCTCGCCCAGGCACAGCAGCGCCTCGCCCAGTCGCAGCGCGCGCTGGCCGAGGTGCAGAAGAACCTGAGCGAACAGGATCGGATCCTCGAGGAGAGCAAGCGGCCCACCCTGTCCGGGCTGGGCACGCGGGTCGAGCAGATCCTGCGCCTCGCCGAAGAGGAGACGACCGCCAACCGGCAGGCCGCGCAGCGCGAGGCCGAGGGCATCGTCTCCGCCGCCCGGCTGGAGGCGCGGGACATCACTGAGCGGGCCCGGGCGGAGGCCGAGGCCATGCGGGCCGCGGCCAAGCGCGACGCGGACAACCTGCGGGCCGCCGCCGCCCAGGAAGCGGCCGAGATGGTGAACCAGGCCCAGCGCGAGGCGGAGGCCATGCGATCGGCCGCCGACCGTGACACCAGCGCCCTGCGCACGACGACGGCCCACCAGGTCGCC
>Ga0310831_100364_pt1 | contig 27481 bp, 26 predicted proteins | sample WT_ome_6_FD_201307 | JGI IMG/M metagenome (GOLD analysis project Ga0310831, IMG submission 201307) | Sorghum-adapted microbial communities enriched on wild type (WT) sorghum from Joint BioEnergy Institute, Emeryville, California, United... ... | reverse complement strand
CATGCGAGAGAGTGCCCTATCCGGTATTAGCGTAAGTTTCCCTACGTTATCCCGGTCTTGCGGGCAGGTTGCCTACGTGTTACTCACCCGTCCGCCGCTAACCTGTCTGGAGCAAGCTCCAGACAGGTCCGCTCGACTTGCATGTATTAGGCACGCCGCCAGCGTTCGTCCTGAGCCAGGATCAAACTCTCCAATAAAGTTGAGTTGAATCGTTAGCTTTCATTAAAGAGAAAGGAATTGCTAGGCTCGTTCAACGCGTTCGCTGTTCAGTTTTCAAGGAACATGTTACGCCTTTCGCTTCGTCAAGATCAGAAGCGAAGGATTTGAGCGTAACACATCTTTTTCAGCAAATCAACAGTAAGTTTTGCATAACCTCTTAATTTGCTGCCCCATCTCGTAAAGGAGACAGGATTCCATTATAGCAGGCCCCCAGAAAAAATCAACTTGTAATTTCTGGGAATTTGGTGCGGTCGAGAGGACTTGAACCTCCACGGTGTTGCCACCACTAGAACCTGAATCTAGCGCGTCTGCCAATTCCGCCACGACCGCATAAAAATCAGCTATCTCAAGTGTTTTATAATGCAAGGAACAATTTTCCCGGCACAACGTCATTGATTATATAATGCTCAAGGCCATTTGTAAAGTGGTTTTAAAAATTTTTCTTAATCTATGCTTGATCTAAAAATGGACCGTTTATGACACCATCCCATTTTGAATGGTTATTCCGTTAAATCCTGTGTTCTTATTAGTCAGTTGTAGATAAGATGTCACTTTGACAATAACAATAATACGAACCAAATCCTCAAATATATCTGATGGTTTTTGGATTCTCTCCACTGAGTATTAACTGCCACTCTAAACCCGGCACAAAAGAATCTCAACATGCAAAAATCCAAAGAAAGTCGTTCTGAATTATTTGAAGACAGGCTTGTTCCTGAATACTGTGTTGCATCGTAAAAATTAAACAGAAAAAATGGAAAAATAGTTTACATGAAATATTTTGCCATATATACTAATTACTGGTAATAAATTTACCGAAAGGAGATTAGGAAAGTGAAAAAGAAAATCACGTCAATTGTATTGTCGTTAGGTTTGTTAAGTTCTGTTTTGCTCCCTCAACTACCTACAGCAATGGCACAACAAAACTTTGATTACGATTACGATAATAAAGCAATTTATTCAGAATTAACCTCAGAAGAATTAGAAACGTTGCAAGAAGAAGTTGGACTAACAGAAGAAGAAGTTCAAAACATTCCGCCACATATCCTAAAAAACCTCATCAAGCAAAACGCTAAGGTACTCGCATCAAAAACATTTATTCATAAATTCGACGAGGGAAAGAACGATAAAGGTCGCTCAGTTAAATCAAATGATTTGACAGAGTTGAAATTGAACGGTATTGCTTTCGCAGTAAAAAGTGACAGGAAAGGATATAAAAAGTTTTACTTATATGGCAACTTTGAATGGCTTGAATCACCACGTTTTATGCTGACTGATAAAATGACAATTGGCTACCCTGATACTGCAAAGTTCTTTTTGCCAATGAAAAAAGGAAAACCAGAACAACACGAGAATCAATACTGTATTAAAACTATAACTAATCCTAAATGGGATTGCAAAACCTCTACCGAAGCCTCTGATTGGGAACCTGGTATTGGTGTAGCAGCCGAATTTGATCTGCGTATGGGGAATCGCCCACAACACGCAGGTTATATCTCCCAATATGTATATACTGAAGATACTGAAAGTGGTACAATCAATATTAAGTTTGAGTATGGACATAATCGCGTTATAGGGACTGTGGGAGTGTCATATTCACCATTCGGACTATCTATTGCGCCTAGTAACACAACTGATGTCGCAAGCTATGGTATTGAGTTTAAATACTAATCGTAATAGCCCTCCAAATGAGGGCTATTGCTTCTTCAGTGTTGAAAATATATCGGGAGGATCCACATTATGATCGGTAAATTTATCCTGTATGTAATTGGTGTCTTGGCCTGTATGTATCTCCTGTTAATCCTGGTGGGTATCGATTCGTATTTTAATGACGCTCTATTAACCACGATCGGAATTACACAAGCTGTCATAATCGCCCTACTTCTTATGATACTAACAAAAAAAAATTAGTATAATACCAGTTTGTAGGCAAAATGAACGTTACGAGGAGAACATGTTTCATCCGCTCCGCGCTATCCCCGCCGAACACAAGCTTAACGCTTACGTTCGGCGGGGCCCAGTCAATGACCAGCACGGAAGCACCCCTCACGCCCGCTGAAGCATGAACTGCTTGCCGTATTCGCCATGATCGTGCATGGCTGGATGTTCAATTTGAATCGTCGTGTGTGTGATGCCGTATTTCGTCTTCAGGATGTGATTAATGGCCAGAATCACACAGAACGGTTGTATGTTTTCGCGAACAAACACGTGCGCAGTCAGCGAATAATGATCGGTGGAAATCGACCACAGATGCAGTTCATGGACGTCCTCCACCCCTTCCACCTCGCTGATGTCGCGGCGAATGGCGTCCAGATCAAACTTCTCGGGGACCGATTCCATCAGAATCAGATGGGATTCGCGAATGATTTTGGCCCCGCCGGTAAAAATGATCCCCCCGATTACCATGCTGATCAACGGGTCAAAGAAGGAATAGCCTGTCACGTGAATCAGAACGGCAGAAATGATGACCCCAACAGAGCTGAGCAAATCTCCGAAAAAGTGCCAGAGCGCGCTCTTCACATTGAGATTTTCTTCTTCCCTGGTACTCCGGCTTAATACGACGGTCAGCACGATGTTCACGACCAAACCGATGGACGCGATCAAAAGCATCAACTGGAGGTCAACCCCCTGCGGATAAATCATCCGCTTGATGCTCTCGACGATGATCCCGACGGCAATTACGGCCAACGCCAACCCATTCAGAAACGACGCGATGATCTCAAAACGAAGGAAGCCAAACGTGTACTTCTGATTCGGTTTCCGGGCAGCCATGTATATGGCAGCCATGCTCAACCCCAGCGCGATCACATCGGAGATCATGTGGGCCGAATCGGACAGAAGGGCGAGCGAATTGGACATCAGGCCTCCGACAATCTCGACAATCGTAAAAAACATGGTCAGCATCAGGGTGAGCCACAGCGTTTTCTTTGATGTCTGCTGCTCTTTGACGTGGTTCAGGTGATGGTAATCTTCATAATTCATAAGAGCCAGCCTCCACGCAATCGAATTTTTATAAATACTATAAGATAATAACTATTTTAATTATAACCGTTTATTCCCCGCTCCTCAAATGAACGTTTTATGGATCATACAAGTAATATTCATTCGCAACGAGTGTGGGAAGCCCAAAACAAAAAGGGCCTTCCGCCGCTGCTTTTCATGCAGGTAAAGCCCCCTTTCCGTATATCTGGATGATTTGAGCAATGCGTCATCCAAGGTTTCCAGACGAGTTTCCATATGGCAGCATAACGCCTAACGAATTATACCAATGAAAAATCCCCCAGGCCTCCTGTCGTCTGTGCTATATTTTTCAAAAAACCCAAATCGGAGGCATTCACATGATCGATTTCGAGTGGTATCGGAGCTTTGTCTTCATCTATCGGCACAATTCGGTGTCCGAAGCTGCCAAATCCCGTTTCATGACTCAGCCGGCGATGAGCCAGCATCTGGCCTCCTTGGAGGCTGAGATCGGCGAGCCGCTGTTTGTCCGGACGGCCCGGAAAATGATCCCGACGGAGCGAGGGAAGTTGCTGTATACCGAGGTAGCTCCGCTCGTCGAAGCGCTGGAGCAGTTGAGCGCAGATCTGAAAACGTCTTCCCAACCGAGCCTGAAATGGATCAAAATCGGCTCGGCGCCGGAGTTCTACCAGGAAAAAATCCTCCCCTTGCTGCCGAAATTCGGTACCTGCTCGATTTCCTATTTCGGAACCGCGGAGGAACTGCTCGGCATCCTGGAAGAGGACAAGGCGGATATCATCATTACCTCAAAGAAATTCCTGAAACCGGGAGTCGAGTACGAGAAGCTGTGGGAAGAGGAGTTGGCCATAATCGCACCGGCTCACTGGGAGGTTCCCGATGCCGTGAGCTTGAAAGCCAAAGAACGCTGGCTCACCGAACAGACGTGGATTGCGTACGGACCGGAACTGCCCATAATCCGGAGGTTGTGGCGGGAACGTTTCAAGAAGCGTCCTATGCTGTCCACCCCTTACATCATTCCGAATCTGCATATGATTCTCCGTCTGGTCACGTCAGGCGCGGGCCTGAGCGTGGTTCCCACCTATCTGCTGGATACGGCGAAAGAAGGTGAGGTTCAAGTCGTTTACGCGGACTTGTCGGTACGAAACGAGCTGTTCTTCGCGTACAAAAGCAAACACAAGTACATACCGGAAATTCAACAAATCAAGAAGGTCATTCGCGAGCACATCTGAGGACCAGAGGCCAGTTTTCATCGGCGTCTGGTCTTTTTTTGCCCGCTGAATCCATAAATTTTCTTATGAATACACGCAAATTTCATAATTTGTTTTATAAAAAGTTCAGGCGTAGAATTGGGGGGCAATCAAAAATAACCCTTCAGGAGGTTTGAAACGATGTCAAAAAACGTGCTCATGGTGGTCACGAGCCACTCCCATATTGACGATGGTAAAACGACAGGAATCTGGCTGTCGGAATTTGCGGAAGCATATACGCTGTTCAACGAGCAAGGTTGGGACGTGGTCGTAGCCAGCCCGCTCGGCGGAAAAGCACCAGTGGACCCCGCCAGTCTAGGTGAGGAAATGGACCCGTCGTTTGCAGAAGCAGCGAAGAGACTGGAAAACACCATGAAGCTGAACGATCTGTCTCATGAACGTTTTGACGCGATTTTCTTGCCAGGCGGGCACGGCGCGATGTACGACCTCCCGACCGACCAAAAGCTCCAATCACTGCTGCGCGATTTCTACGAGTCCGGCAAAGTGGTCGCCGCTGTCTGTCACGGCCCGGCCGCCCTGGTCGGTACGGTCTTGTCGGACGGAAGTCCACTGGTCGCCGGAAAACGCGTGAACGCATTCACTGACCGGGAAGAGGAGGAGACAGGTCTGGCATCCCATCTCCCGTTCCTGCTGGAACGTCGGCTTCGCGAGCTGGGGGCGATCTTCGTTGCCGCTCCGAACTGGACTGCCCACTATGAAGCTGACGGCAATCTGATTACCGGCCAAAATCCGCAATCGACAATCGCAGTCACGAATGCCGTGATTGACCATCTTCGAAGAGGAGGGACCTCATCTTGAATTCCGATAGCATGCCATACACAGGTACGACCACTGCGCGCCGCAATTCCGCGATTGCCATTTACGCGCTGACGCTCGGTGCTTTCGCCATCGGAATGACCGAATTCATTATCATGGGCCTGCTGCCGGAAGTGGCGGAAAGCCTGAGTGTCTCGATTCCGGAGGCGGGGCTTCTCATCACGGGGTATGCGCTCGGGGTAGCGCTCGGCGCACCGTTCATCACGGTCGCTACGCATAAGATGCCGCGCAAGGCGCTCCTTCTGCTCTTGATGGGAATTTTCATCGTGGGCAATGCCCTCGCGGCTCTCGCCCCTTCCTATGGCGTGCTCATGTTCGCCCGCATCGTCGCAGCGCTGACACACGGCTCCTTCTTCGGCGTTGGCTCCGTAGTCGCCGCGGAGCTTGTGCCGAAAGAGAAGCGGGCCGGAGCCATCGCCCTGATGTTTACCGGCCTTACGCTCGCGAACATCCTCGGCGTGCCGATTGGTACGTTTATCGGCCAGGAATTCGGCTGGCGATCGACATTCTGGGCGATTACGGCTATCGGGAGCCTGGCGCTGATCGGCGTGATCGTACTCGTCCCGCGGATTCAAGCCTCTCCCTCCCGATTGAGTCGGGAATTTGGGGTGCTGCTGCGTCCCGAGGTACTAGTCGCGCTTCTCATGACAACCTTCGGCTTCGCCGGCGTATTCACAGCGTTTACCTATATCAAGCCGATTCTGGTGGATATCAGCGGTTTCCCTGTTGACTCAATCTCGTACATTCTGGTTCTGTTCGGGATCGGCATTACCATTGGCAACATCTACGGCGGCAAATTGGCCGACCGCAGTCTGCTGCCTTCGCTGATCGGTATTCTCGTGTTATTGGCTGTGGTGCTGGCCCTGCTGGGTGTCGTGGCTCAATGGAAACTCGCAACCCTGATCTTCGTCTTCCTTCTCGGCGTGGCCGCTTTCGGCACGGTGCCGGGTTTGCAGCTGCACATGTTGAACACTGCAAAGGAAGCGCCAACCCTGGCTTCAACGCTGAACATAGCGGCGTTTAACCTGGGGAACGCCCTCGGCGCTTATCTGGGCGGAATCGTCATCGACTACGGCATCGGCGGCGGGCTGAAAGCCGTCCCGTTGGCAGCCTCTCTGGTTACCATCGTGGGCATTCTTTTCACCTTGTGGGGATATCGACAAAGCCGCCGGGAACGCCATGCATGAATGCAGTGTCGTGTACAGTTCTTAGTGCTGGCTGCAACGGTACGTGGCAGGGCCGTCCTTTAGGGGATGGCCCTGCTCCAAACCGATCTGAACAAAAACCTAGCGAAACGTGTTCATCATCCTTGGGATATTCTTCATAGAAAGGAGTAAGGCCGTATCCAGGAACATGGCGTCAGGCCGTTTTGGTTCGGCGCTTGCTCCAGGGAGTCAAATTGGAGGTACAGGTCACGAGGAAGAAGATGGTTCCTTCATCGAATGATAGATGAGCTGTACAACGCCAGAGGAGAATGTTCTCGTTTGAACCAACTTTACATTCACCCTCTGCTTGATATCAATAAACAATGGTTTGCCCTCACCTAAAATAACCGGATGGACCGATAGTCTAAATTCGTCAACAAGCCCCAAGTTCATAAAAGTGGTAATAAGATCTGCTCCTCCATACAGCCAAATGTCTTTGCCAGGCAGATTCTTTATGTTGTTTACTTCCTCAAGGATATTGCTGTTTATATATTTGACTTTATCATCTGTTCCTTTTTGCGTTCGGGAAAACACATATTTCTCTTTGCTATGAATAAGTTCCCACATTTCTTTGTCGGTATCAGACAGATCCATTTCATGCATGCCTTGAGCAAATTGCCCCCAGATCTCATAGCTCTTTCTCCCGTAAAAAATCGTATCGATCTGATGCAAGAAATCCGTAAACCCCATCTCAGGGTCCATGATGCACCAATCCACTTCTCCATTTTTCCCTTCGATAAAACCGTCTAGCGTAACAGCCAAATCCAGTATGATCCTTCGTTTCATGATTCTTCACTCCATTCGTTGAACTGTTTGTCCATTATACCTTTATGAGTCCACTTTGTATCTGGCACTGAAAAGATTCTTGCTCATCACTTGCTCATCATTAGCCGCGATGATCAGCACAATGTTTTTTCTCCGTCAAGTCATTAAGCAAATCGTCGTCAACCAAAATACAATTGTATTTGTGCGGCTCATAACTGAATACGGTTCTTTCGTCAACGTCATCAAGACGACATGATATAATGAGAGGAATTGTTGCAACGCTGTAGAGGTGGAAAAATGATGACAGTGAAAAAAATGATGCCCGACTATATGAAATGTGTACTCATCGGTGCGCTCTTGGGTACAATCTCCAAGTATTTAGACACGGTTGCAGTCGATGGGAGTTGGCTAGCGGATGTCTTCCACTATTGTTCGCACATTCTTTCCCGATTAGGAATCTGGGTATTGATCGCTGCAATGATAGCCGCGTACAGTAAAACAATCATCAGGGCCGCGATCAATACCTTTGTATTCTTTGCAGGGGTGCTGATCAGTTATTACCTGTATTCAGCATACTTGTTCGGTTTTTTTCCGACCAAATATTTTATGCTGTGGGGCAGTATTGCACTATTATCTCCCTTTCTGGGCAGCATTGTTTGGTTAGCCAAAAATCATTCACGTCTCGCTTATATCTTGCCGGCCTTGCCCATGGGACTGATGTTAAGTCTTTCTTTGGCAATTGGCGCATTTTATCTGGACATCAATTATATTGACGAACTCATTATGTATGCTGTTTTGTGCGTGATTTTTTACAAGGAACCGAAACAAATGGCGGTATCCATCGTGTTTTCATTTGTTCTTGCATTGCTTATCGAAATAATCAGCCCATATCACTTTTAATCTCCGAGCGAGATCTAGCCGGAGAGAGTCCGGTCGATCTTGACTGGGGATGGAGATATCGGCTGGCGTAGCACCTGCTTTCTTAGCAATCTGCAAAATAAATGTGAGCCTCCTCCCGTCTTTGCGGCGGGTGGAGGCTCTTTGCGTCTGTCCGGCATCATTACCTTTTCGGCACAGAAACCGATGAAGCCTGACAAGTGTACATGCTAAGTGAACATTTTCATTTCCCGCAGGCCCACATTAAAGGCGGAATAGAGGCCTGCCGGTCCGGCGCCGATAATCGTCACGTCGTACAAATCTTGTGTGCTCATCTGCTCGCCTCCAGCACAAAAGTTTCGCCGGCATGATGGCGCCCTATCGGCACGACCGAAGGAGCACCGGATACAGGGTCCCGAACAATCATACAATCCAGCCCGAAAACGTCTTTGATCAATTGACTGGTAATCACTTCGGACGGTTTGCCTTCGGCGACCAGTTTGCCTTGACGCAGCGCAAACACATAATCCGCATACCGCGCCGACAAGTTGATATCATGCAAGACCATGACGATGGTCGTGCCGTATTTGCGGTTTAAATCCGTCAACAGATCCAGAATTTCGATCTGGTACGTGATATCCAAATAGGTGGTCGGTTCGTCCAGAAATAACATATCCGTCTGCTGCGCCAATGCCATCGCAATCCAAACCCGTTGACGCTGACCGCCCGACAGCTCATCCACATGGCGGTTGGCCAATGCCGTGATGTCCATAATCTCCATGGCTTCCGCAACCGCTTCGTAGTCTTTCTTGCTCCATGTTCCAAACAGCGATTGATGGGGAAAACGGCCCCGCCCGACCAAATCGGCCACGGTAATCCCCTCCGGAACGATGGGCGATTGCGGCAGCAAGCCCAACACCCGAGCCAGCTGCTTCGACGGGATCGAATGAATCGGTCGGCCGTCCAACAATATCTCGCCTGACAGCGGTTTGATGATCCGGGCCAGCGTCTTTAACAGCGTCGATTTGCCGCATCCGTTTGCTCCGATAATGACGCTGATTTGATTGCTGGGGATTTGCAGGCTGATGCCGTCTAAAATCTTTTTGTCGCCATAACCGGCAACAAGCTGCTTGGCCTGAAAGGTATGGCTTTTCATCGTTTAAAACGCCCCCTTTCGATTCATTCGCACTAACAGGTACAACAAATAAGGCGCTCCGATGATTCCCGTAATGATGCCCACGGGGAATTTGACTTCAAAGGCGAATTGCCCCACCAAATCCGCGGCCAACACCAACACAGCCCCAACCAGACCGGCGGGTATGCTGTTGGCGGTGCCTGTACCGACCAAACGAACGGCAATCGGACCGGCGAGAAACGCCACCGAAGCAATCGGTCCGGTAATCGCCGTGGCAATCGCTGACAGCACCACGGCACTAACGATGAGGAGCACACGTGTCCGGTCCGTTTTGACCCCCAATGCCGTCGCCATTTGTTCGCCCAGTTCCAGCACCATTAACGATCGGCCAAGCACGCAAATCAGCGGCACCAGCACCAGGAAGGAAATCATCAGCACAGGCAATTCTTCCATCTTCACCCCGTTTAAACTTCCCGTAAGCCAGCGCACCGCAGAAGAAAGATTGTGTTCCTTGGCGATCAACATTAAATAGGTAATGATGGAGTTGCACATCGCCTGCATCCCGATGCCGACCAAAATCAGCCGACCGATGGAAAACGTTTTTCCCCTGGCCAATCCGTAAATGATGAGGACCGTCAGTAATCCGGCGATGATCGATGCGACGGATGTCACGGTTTCGCTGCTCTGCAAAACGACGATGCAAAAAACAGCCGCCGCGCTCGAACCGGCAGTAATCCCGATCACATTCGGGTTGGCCAGCGGATTTCGCAGCATCGTTTGAAATACATAGCCGGCGATGCCAAAGGCAAAGCCCGCAAACAAACCGGCCAGCATGCGCGGCAAGCGAATCGTTTTGATTGCGAATGTCGCACCTTTTACCTCTTCTCCCAACAGTACGGCCGCCACATCACGCACAGGATAGATCGTATTGCCCAGCAAGAGCATGGCACAGCATAAAGCCACCGTAAGCACGGCCAATGCCGTCGTCACAGCTATCCATCTGCCTCTGCGGCGAATCCTGCCTTGTTTAATAAAATCAATCGTCGTCTGATTCATAGTGAACGCACTTTCGCTTTCATCGTTAGAATGATCAGCAGGGGAGCGCCGAGAAAGGCAGTCAGCACCCCTACCTCCAATTCACCCGGTCTGCCGATTAATCTGCCAAGTACATCGGAAACGGTTAAGATGACAGCCCCTGAAAGGGCGGACATCGGGATTAAGTAGCGCAAATCCGGCCCCAACAGCATCCGCATCACATGGGTGGCCAGAAGTCCGACGAACCCGATGGGACCGGCAACCGCAGTGGTGGCGCCGCATAAGATGACGCCCGCAAACGCCGCAACAAGCCTGAGCAGACTCGTTTTTACTCCAAGGCCGGTTGCCATTTCCTCCCCAAGCGCCAAAGCATTTAACGCCGGGGCGGTGATGACGGCTATAAGAACACCCGTCAGAAGAAAGGGCAACAGCAGGACGAGCGAATCCCACGTGCCGGCGCCGACACTGCCCACCTGCCAAAATCGAAACTGATCCATCACATAGGAACGCGGAATCATCACAGCGGTGACCAGGGAGGAGAAGGCAGCACTCGTGGCCGCCCCCGCCAGTACAAGTTTAAGAGGCGTAGCACCGCCACGCCCCAGAGAACCGATGCCAAAAACGAATATCGCTGTAAGCACAGCGCCCGCTAAAGCAAACCAAATATACTGACTGGCCGTATTGATCTGAAAAAATGCCATGCCGCATACGACAAACAATGCCGCCCCGTTGTTAACGCCGAGAATACTCGGATCCGCGATGGGGTTGCGCGTGACGGATTGCATGAGCACCCCCGCTATGCCAAGTGCCGCACCGCAGCACAAGGCGAAAATGGTGCGGACGACACGCTTTTGCACGACGCTCGTTTCATAGATTTCCCCTTGATGCTTCATCAACCCGTCGATCACTTCCTGCAATGTCAAGGAACGTGCTCCAAACATAAAGGAAGCGATAATCCCCAGCACGAACAACACAAGAAAGATGACGAGCACAGGGATGAACGATTTCGGATAAAAACGGTTGCGTTCCATCTATGCGGACTCCATTTTATTGTTTAATTTTCGCTACGGCTTTGACGATCAGCGACAGATATTCATCCAATGTGTATTCGATCGAAAGCGGATTGGGATTGCCTGCTGCCGCCAGCGGCGTGCCGTCCGGTATCAACACCATGGACCCCCGTTTAATGGCCGGAATCTTGCCGAATACAGGGTCCGCCTGCAGCGCTTTTAACAGCGCTTCATCGCCATAAGCCACCAAAATGTCGGCATCACGTAACGCATCGGCGTTTTCCGCGCTTAAACTCAACGCAAAGCCGGTGTCCGGTTTTACGTATTTGTTGATGTTTTCCGGGAAGACCATGCCCAATTCTTGCAAAAACTCCCCGCGCGGATCACCGGGCAAATAAATATAGAAGCTGGACAAATCAGACGGCGAGAAATATGTAAATGCCGCTTTCACGCCTTTTAATTCCGGATGCTGCACAACCTTGTCAGCGATGAGCTTTTCGACATCTTTAATCAGCTGCTCGCCCTTGGCCGGAATGCCCATTCCGGCGGCATTCATGCGAATTTGCTCACGCCACGTAATCACCCACGGCGTTTTGGGATAGGCAACGACCGGAGCAATTTGGGAGAGCGTATCGTATTCCTCCTGGGTGATGCCGGAGTATGCCGCAAGAATCACGTCCGGATTGGCATCGGAGATCGCCTCGAAGTCCAGCCCGTCCGTATCCTTGAAAACATTCGGATTTGTTACGCCAAGCTCCTGCAGTTTTTTCTTCGTCCACGGCAGCAATCCGCTGTCGTCCTGGACGCCGTAGTTGGCCGCGGAGAAACCGACCGGCACGACTCCCAGCGCAAGCGCAACGTCATGGTTTGCCCATGCAATCGTCACGACCCGCTCCGGTTTTTTCTCGATTACCGTTTTTCCGAAGGCATGTTCAATGGTAATTGGAAATTGTGCCGTTTCCGCATCCTTGTTGGTCGTTTCCGTTTGTGCTGCAGGCGCCTTGCTTTCATTTGGAGTTGCCGAGTTGCCGCCTGAGCATCCCGCTAAAACACCGGCCATAAGAAAAGCCAGTACGAAACTTCTGAATGCAAACCGCTTCGCTGCCATGTTCGTGATTCCCACCCTATCTTGTAGATTACATCCATTATCAATGTAAGGTCCGGTATTACCCATAGGAAAAGAAAAACAGAAGTTAAGTCCGCAACCTAGGTTGATAATGATTATCAGTCACAGTAATTATCATATGAATTGATAGGCTTGTCAAATGTTTTCTTGTTACTATTTCATAACAATTCCTTCCCGTAAAGAAAAAGAAGCCCAGCATGGATCAAGGCAGCTCTCTGCTGCCACGCTCGGCTTCCTGGACAATTTCCTGACAGCATTCCTGTAGTGGTAATGCTTTGCCACCTACTACCGTGCTGTAAACGTTTGACCTGGGCTTCCTGCGGACTTCATTGGCAATAGCAACTAAACGTTGGCTGATTCTCTCAGGCACTTTTGTATTTCGTCAACGATCTGCCATGCCACCAAATATTTGTTTTCCAGGCGCGTCGTATGCCTGGTACCTTCCGGGCCAACGATCATCACCTGATTGGTATCCACCTCAAATCCCGCATCTGAACGAGAGACGTCATTCAGACAAAGAAGATCACCCCCCCTGTCAAGCAGCTTCCTTTTGGCTCCTTCCAGGTTTGGATCAGTCTCGGCGGCAAAACCAACCTTATATACCCCCTTGGGCACTTCCTTCATAAAATTAGGAATGGGGACAAGCTCCAGATGAAGTGGTTGAGACGTCTTTTTTATTTTCGTGGCGCTTCGTTCTTTGCATGCATATGAAAACTACGTCCGCCCCCCGATCTCTAAAAACTTCCGCCAAAGACTTCCCCATTTTGCCTGAAGATCTATTCGTAATGTGTCGTACCGGGTCGATGGGCTCAATCGTTCCTCCCCCGGTAACAATGACTTTGATACCGGTAAAATCCCCATTTCGTTTGCCCAGTAAGGTCCGCATGGCTTCCATTACGATTTCTTCATATGATAGGGATCTCTCTTTTCGGGCCGCTCCTTTCAAAAGCCAGATTTCCTCATGATGAGTAACCATATCCAACTTCCAGATACTCTGCATCGCTCCGTCTTGAATCCAGATCACAGGATTTTGCTTTCTCTTACATAAACGCTCACGTGCGCGAATGCTCTCTTTGTCCCATCCATCCTTTTCAAACAACGCACCTGTGACCACGACGATGTCAACATCCGCAACGACATTGTTTTCAGGAGTGAGGACCCCATGGCATTTCGCCACTTCTGTGAATACGCTCTCGTTAAAATATCTAGCAGCCGTTTCGGTCATCGAGACATAGACGTTCGTGCCGATGGATGAAAGTTGATCCGCTAGTTTGAGCGCGTTGACACCGTCTTTTCCTGGTCCTACGACTATTCCTGCTGACTTCATTCCTGTCTGCTTTTCCATAAAAAAACGCCAACTAGGGTTTTGCATTGTTCTTCCCTCCTGGAGGAATATCAGCATGAATCACAGCAGCAATTATCGCATATCCTTGAAAAACCGGAATAAATATTCAAAAAACTACTCTGTCTAATACGCTTTAACATCACATAATGATCGGACTGTAAGAATTTATTGTTTTCGACGTGAAACTACCTCCCCCGCTCGAAAGTTGAGTTTTAGTGAATTCTTATCACCAAACCCACACCATTTATCGGGAACTTTTCCATAAAAATTCCACCAGATTTTATTACATACCCAAAAAAATTACAAGCATCCTCGTCAATGTAGCGAAAATAAAGTCCCGATGACATTCAATGTCATCGAGACTTTCTCAACATCACGGTTCCTGTCAGGTGATAAAAAGGTCTGGAACCATTTTTTGCTAGAACACCAAAAAGGACCCGATTTCTCAGGTCCCTTGCAACTGCTTCTATATTTTATAGAACAGATCAACCTTGTCCTTTCATCTTGTTTAGGAACGGAGCCGTCTTCTTGTAGGTTTCACCCCATTCCTTCATTTGCTGAATGATCGGAATCAGGGTTCTGCCAAATTCCGTTAAGGAGTACTCCACCTTCGGAGGTACCTGGTGGTATACCTCGCGATGAACGACGCCATCCTCCTCCAGTTCGCGAAGCTGCAGCGTCAGCATCCGTTGGGTAATCCCTGGGCAAATTCGGCGAAATTCGTTAAATCGAATCGGCCCGTTCATCAAATGATATAACAGGACCCCTTTCCATTTCCCGCCGATTACGTCCAGCGTGAACTCCACCGGACAGGCTTCATCGTTTGGACAAAAGCCATAACCGCTTTTGCGATTCCGCATTGCCGCATCCCTCCGCAATAGTATACAAATGTGTACTACATCACATTAATGTGCGTACTTCACATTTTAGCGTATTACATTTACATTAACAATAAAAAAGGAGGTAGCAAACCATGTCTAAAAATACAATGAAAGCCGTTGGTTTCTATAACTATTTACCCATCGATCACCCGGAGAGTTTGATGGATGTCGAAATTGACAGACCTGTGCCAACCGGTAGAGATCTGCTGGTCAAGGTTCACGCCATCTCCGTCAATCCGGTCGACACGAAAGTGCGAAAGCCCAAAAGCCAAGTGGAGTCTTCTCCCCGAGTGATCGGTTGGGACGTTGCAGGGATCGTTGAAGAGGTAGGTCCGGACGTGACCTTGTTTAAGCCTGGGGACGCCGTGTATTATGCTGGCAGCATCACCCGTCCCGGAGGTAACAGCGAATTTCACCTGGTTGACGAACGGATCGTTGGCCGTAAACCCACTTCGCTGGATTTCGCCGAGGCAGCCGCTCTGCCTTTGACCGGAATTACCGCCTGGGAAGCGTTGTATGATCGCTTGGGTATCTCCAAAGACGCCGACCGGAATGCCGGAAAAACGATTCTAATCATCGGCGCCGCCGGAGGCGTGGGCTCTATCGCCACACAACTCGCCAAGCATGCCGGTCTTTCGGTCATCGGCACAGCTTCCCGGCCTGAATCGGTCAAATGGGTGAAAGAGCTGGGTGCGGATGCGGTCATCAATCACTTTGAACCGTTTGTCCCTCAACTCCAAGCGCTGGGGTATAGCCATGTCGACTATATCTTTTGCTTGAATACCACAGAAAAACACTGGAAGAACATGATCGACGCCATCGCACCTCAAGGCAAAATCTGCTCGATCGTCGAAACGGATGAGCCGGTCAACATCTCCCTGTTGCAGCAGAAAAGCGTCACCTTCGTGTATGAGCTGATGTTCACTCGCCCGATGTTCCAAACGGAGGATATGATTGAGCAGCATCACCTGCTGAACGCTTTGGCCGATTTGATCGATCAAGGAGTGATTCGGACGACCGCTACAGAAAAGCTGTCTCCCATCAACGCCGCTAATCTCCGCAAAGCTCATGCGCTCATCGAGTCCGGAAGAATGATCGGCAAAGTGGTGCTGGAGCATTTCAGCTAAAGAAAAAAACCATGCCAGAGGCATGGTTTCAGATTGAAGACAAACTCCCACATGCGCTCCAACGCAGTGGGAGTTTTGCCGTTGAAAAGATGAAAATCAAGCCAACCCACCTGTCGCGATCTGCTGGTCGATCCTTCCTCCACAGCCAGATCGCCAGTTTTTTCAGATTCATCGCAGCAAACGTAAGCATCGCCTGCATGGTGACCTTCCGTATCCCCCGCAAGGTCGTCCATCGCATGCCATGCTTCTCCTTCAAATCTGCGAACACCCGTTCAATCGTCTCTTTCCGCTGTTCGTAAATGTGTCTGTTCGTTTCCGTGTGCCGCAAATGATAACTTCTTCCAGATAATGCGCCCCAATATGGAGGCTGATCCGCTTGGTGCAATCCTTGCTTTCCGTACACTGTGTCAATAACGGACAATGGCGGCATACCTCCGGATTGGACCGGTAGATGCGATAACCTTCCTTGGTCGTCGTTTCATAGCTCAACACTGCGTTGTTCGGGCAAATGTAGCAATCGTAATACTCGTCGTAGACGTATTCGTGCTTACGTCAGAAAAAAGACTGTCGACCAGGGTTTGTCGACATGGACTGACCCCATATCTTGAGGCAAATCAAAACACCTTCAAGAAATTGTATTCCCGTGAGTGAAGTTATGGAGCAACTTTGTATTAAGAACAAAACGCAGGTAAACACATGGTTACGTTGGTACAGAAATGGCGAAACTCACCGTTTTGCACAACCGGTAGGCAAACAGTACGCATACGGGAAAGGGCCAGAGTTTGCAACGGAAGTTGAAAGGTTAAGACAAGGAAATCGTTACTTACAGCAATAATTGGATGTCTTAAAAAAGTACAAGGAGTGGGAAAGGAGGTGTCACCAGAAGCCGCAGTTCAGTGGATGGATGCTTTAAAGGGAGAGGTCACTGTAAAACAAACATGCAAATGGCTAGGTAAAGCTCGTTCCAGCTATTAAATTATCGATGGAAAAATCAACGAAATACACAGCCGTTTGCCAATTCAAATCGTCACTCGTCACTAAAGTCTGAAACATTCAATCTCGAAGATATTACCTGTACAACGACGGCCATCGTTGAACAGATTGTACAAGACTACATTCATTACTATAACTCAATTCGCATTCAAATGAAACTAAACAACCAGTCACCGATTCAATATCGGCAACTGGCTGCTTAAAAAACTAAGGTGTTTTGATCCCTGTCCTACGGACGGGGGTCAGTCCCGTTCACCTTCCACGGTGTTTTTCTTTTGCTTTTTTTCGCTTGAGTTCTCTCTTATATTCCTTGAGTTCTTCCCGTCTGGCTTTGCTTAGGATTTGTTTTTCTTTTTTTCGTTTCTCGTACTCCAACTGAAGTGCCGCCTGGGCGTACGTCGACACTCCATTCGCTTTCATTTCACGGGCTGCCTGCCTTGCCAATCGTTTCGGGTTTATTTTTCTAGGTTGACGTTTTTCAACAGATAGGTGTTCTGACAACCCGCTCATGAACTCCAATAATTTTGTGTTAACAAATTCAAGTACTTCCTGGTCCTTTGGCTCAGAGCCAAACAAATACCTGCCCGCTCTCAGCTTTCCGTTAACAACTTCTTCTACAACACCTACCCAAAATTGACCATCATGAAAAACAGTCAATTTCACTCTCTATTCCCCCTCTAACACAAAATCATTGGAACGATGGACATCCCGAGGGGGGAAGGTTACTGACATTGGCAACAGTTACCAATGCGTCTGGACTACCAACCAGACCGTGTTTTTACGTTCCATATTCATATTTTATCATACAACAAGCTTCACGTGATTTCACTATCCCGTCCGTCACCTCAAGGATCACAATCCAGCCCGTTTTCAAAAGATGAAGCCGAACCGTGATCAGGGTTGAACCCTGACACCGTTCGGCTTCGTGGACATGATTTATTTTCTTTCTACTGCTCAGGTTCCGTCCTTTTCTTACTCAACCGTTACGCTCTTCGCCAGGTTGCGCGGCTTATCGACGTCCAGACCGCGGGCGACGGAAGCGTAGTACGCGAGCAGTTGCAATGGAATGACGGTCAGAATCGGCGTCAACATTGGCAAGGTGGTCGGAATGTGGATGACATCGTCCACGGTTTTGGCCAGTTCGCGGTCGCCTTCGATGGCGAAGCCAAGTACGCGGGCGCCGCGAGCTTTTACCTCAACGATGTTGCTGACCATTTTTTCGTAGATGTCCGGCTGGGTGGCCAGCGCCACAACCGGTACGTTGTCTTCAATCAGCGCAAGTGTGCCATGCTTCAGTTCGCCTGCGGCGTACGCTTCGGAGTGGATGTAGGAGATCTCCTTCAGCTTGAGCGAGCCTTCCAGCGACACCGCGTAGTCCAGACCGCGGCCGATGAAGAACAGGCTGGTCGCGTCCTTGATGCTTTCGGCAAAGCGACGGATCTGCTCATCGTTTTCGAGGATCGTGCTGATCTTCGCCGGGAGTTGCTGCAGGTGTTCCACCACGTTCGCGATCTCGGCAGCGGCCAGCGTGCCCTTGACTTGTGCAAAGTAGAGGGCGAACAGGTAAAGTGCCACGACCTGGCTGGTGTATGCCTTGGTGGACGCCACCGCCACTTCCGGACCGGCCCAGGTGAAGATCACGTCATCCGCTTCGCGAGCGACGGAGCTGCCCACTACGTTGGTGATGGCCAACACCTTGACGCCGCTCTTCTTCGCTTCACGCAGGGCAGCCAGCGTGTCGGCAGTTTCACCGGACTGGCTGATCACGATCATCAGGGTCTTGTCGGTGTAGATTGGGTCGCGGTAGCGGAACTCGGAAGCCACTGCTACTTCCACCGGCACGCGCGTCCATTTTTCGATGACTTCTTTTCCGACCAGACCGGCGTGCATGGACGTACCGCACGCGACGATGTAGATGCGGTCGTACGCTGCCAATTCCTCGTCGCTCATGTTCAGCTCCGGCAGCACCACGCGCTTGTTCGCTTCGTCAATGCGTGCGCTCACCGTGTCGCGGACGGCTTGCGGCTGCTCGTAGATTTCCTTTTGCATGAACGAGTCGTATCCGCCTTTTTCCGCCTGCACCAGATCCCACTCCACGTGGAACAGTTCCCGTTCGATTCGTTCACCGGTCTCGGCATCCATCAGTTCCACGCCGTCGCGGGTGAGAACGGCCATCTCCCCTTCATTGAGGATGTAGACGTCGCGAGTGTGTTCCAACAGGGCCGGAATGTCGGAACCGATAAAGTTCTCACCTTCACCGACACCGACGATCAGCGGGCTTGCCAGACGGACCGCAACCAGTTTATCCGGCTCATGCTCGGTCATGATGCCCAGCGCGTACGCCCCGCGCATGCGCTTCACGGCCTTGCGCACTGTGGAGACGATGTCGCCGTCATACAGATCGGCCAGCAGATGGGCAATTACTTCCGTATCCGTCTCCGAGGTGAACTCGTAGCCCTTGGCCATCAGCTCTTCCTTGATCGGCAGGAAGTTTTCAATAATCCCGTTGTGTACCACGGCAAATTTTTTGGCCGAATCGGTATGCGGATGGGCGTTTTCGTCGGACGGCTTGCCGTGCGTTGCCCAACGCGTATGCCCGATGCCTGCGTTACCGGCCAGCGGCTGTACAGCCAGTTTGCCCTCCAACACGGCCAGACGCCCTTTTGCTTTGTCCACCAGCAAACCCTGTGCCGTCTGAACAGCGATCCCCGCCGAGTCATACCCGCGGTACTCCAGCTTGCGCAGACCTCCGATGATGATTTCTTGCGCTTGTCGATTGCCAATGTATCCTACAATTCCGCACATATTGTTTTGTCCCCTTTCAGTGACGGGGACACGACCCACTGTTTGTGATACGGGGGGTGTGCCCCCGCCATTCCATTTGGTGTTGTTTGACTGACGATTTTGCAAAAACCCTTTTTTCCAAAACCTGTTGGTGTATCATGCGCGGGTTTTGTCCAACAGGTCGCCCTGCTGTTTTGTACCCGCGCTCCTCGGCAGTGATACAGCTGCCGGGAGGCATCCGCCGAACTCTCGATAAACCTCCACCTCGTCCACTGCGCTCCGTGTCGGACAAACGCAGTGCTGGCGCTTTTCCATCACGACTTTACACGATTAGATAACCTTTTGGAAAATTCCCCCTCAGTTTACATTTTGTCATGGCACATGAAAAACTGTATCACAGTTTCGCAGCCACGACAATCATTCTTTTGTCTTATTACTTGTATGCAGAGGGGAGTGGTATGGTACCACTCCCCTAGTCTATTATACCAGTTCCTGTTTCACCACGTCAGCAATCCGATTGACCAACTGTTCCAACTGCGCTTCGTCCGGCCCTTCCGCCATGACGCGCACAATCGGTTCGGTTCCGGACGGACGGACCAGGACACGGCCGTTTCCAGCCAGTTCCTCTTCCACCTCGCGAATGGCCTTCTCAATCGCCTGGTTGCCGGCGAGCTTCGTCTTGTCCTCGACCCGTACGTTGACCAGGATTTGCGGATATTTGGTCATCACCTGTTTCAGTTCAGACAGCGGCATGCCCGACTCCTTGACCACATTGAGGAGCTGCAGGCCAGTCAGCAAACCGTCCCCAGTCGTATTGTAGTCCAGGAAGATGATGTGGCCGGACTGCTCGCCGCCCAGGTTGTAACCGCCGCGCAGCATTTCCTCGACCACGTACCGGTCTCCCACCGCTGTTTTGGTGGTGTTGATTCCGCATTCTTCCATCCCTTTGAAGAAGCCCATGTTGGCCATTACGGTCGTGACTACCGTGTTGTTGTTCAGCTTGCCTTTCGCCTTCAAGGCACGTGCGCAGATCGCCATGATGTAGTCGCCGTCCACGATCTCCCCGTTTTCATCCACCGCGATGCAGCGATCGGCGTCACCGTCGAAGGAAAGACCCAGGTGTGCCTTGTGCTTCACGACTTCCTCCTGCAGGCGCTCCGGATGGGTGGAGCCGCACTGCTCGTTGATGTTGACGCCGTTCGGGTTGGCTCCGATCGTGATAACCTCCGCTTCCACGTCGGCAAACAGCCGGGCCGCCAGCGAAGAAACAGCGCCATTGGCGCAATCGAGCACCACTTTCATGCCGTCAAAGCGCTCCGTAACCGTGCTTTTCAGGTGGGACAGGTACTTTTGACCGCCCTCCAGGTATTCCAGCACTGTTCCGATGTGCTCGCCGGTCGGACGAGGCAGGGTGTCTTCCTCCGCGTCCAGGTATTGTTCGATTTCCTCTTCCACCTCGTCCGAGAGCTTGAAGCCGTTGCTGCCGAAAAACTTGATGCCGTTATCAGGATACGGATTGTGGGAGGCGGAAATCATGACGCCGGCATCCGCTCCCAGCGCCCGGGTGAGATACGCAACGCCGGACGTAGAAATGACGCCCAAGCGGACGACCTCCGCTCCTACCGAGAGCAATCCGGCCAACAGCGCGCTTTCCAGCATCTGTCCCGAAATGCGGGTGTCGCGCCCAATCACCACTTTCGGTTTGCCTTCCTGCTTGTGTCTGGTCAGAACGTAACCGCCGACACGCCCAATTCGGAATGCCAATTCTGGAGTCAGCTGGGCATTGGCCACACCGCGTACACCATCAGTTCCAAAATACTTCCCCATGTTTGTCCCTCTTTTCCTTCCTTGTACACCAAACAGCTTTTGTCTAGCTTCGCTTGTTCGTGATTTCCACTGTTACCTTCTTGGGTGCTGTTTTTGCCACTTTGACGTAATCCGGCTGGTTGAAGATGTAGTTCAAGGTAACCTCATACACACCGGCCGGCATGCTGCTCACGTCAGCGACCACCTGCACATCTTCCGGCCCCAGTTGCTGCAGCACTTCCGGTGCTCCCACCGTGTCGAAATCGATGGTGGACATCTCCTGACCATCCGGCGAAAGCACGCGCGCCTTCATGTTTTCCGAGAGGCCGCTGATGCGGATCGGGATTTTCGCCAAACGTTTGGTTGTGGACGGAACCACTTTCAGTGACACCTTCAAATACTCGGGTTCCACATTCACGATGTTTTCCAACACCGGTATCTTCAGCTCCAAGACGCGATCCGACGTAATGCTGCTCAGATCGATCTCCGGCCCCGGATACGTGCTCGTTTTGAGTGCATCGATCACTTCTTTCGGTCCGTATACGGTCACCTCTTCCACATTCATTTCTACACTAGCCAAACTATAGCCATCCGGCATTTCATTCGTCAAGTTCAATTTGATCGGGACCTTGACATACGGGCTGGTCACCGGCACGCTGACCTCCACGGTGAGCGGGATCACTTCCGCTGTCTGCAGGACGTTGCCCGATTTGTCCACTACCTTGAGCGGTACAGTCGTTTTGATCGGCGAGGTCGCCCCTTCTACATCGACGGAGGCCTTCACTGCCGCCACCCTGTCAGCCTGGCTCTCTGGCACTCGGACCAAAGCCCTAAACGGCTTGACCAGCGGCTCGCCGGCCGTGTACCCCTGCGCGACCTGTCCCAGCATCTCGACCGTGACTTCGCGCTCCACGGTCTTTTTCTCTTCCAGCGTGACTTCGACCACGTTGGGAATGATCCCCACTTTGGCATCCTCCCACCCCTTGTACTGAACCGGCACCTTGTGGGTCCCTGCTCCTTTGTCACGCAGGTCCACATACACCTCGTAGGTATCGGAGGGAAGAATATTATGGCGGTAAAACGGGTTGTTGCTCTCCAGCGCCACCTTGACTGTTTTCGGCTGTTTCACCACATAGTAACGCTCGCTGTCGTATTTGACGTGCAGGGCGATGTCGTCAATCAAGAGCGGGCGGCTCGTCTCCGTCGAAGGAGTCGAATCCATTTCCAGGTTGACGACCATCCACATCATGATCGCCAGCATCAAGGCGATGGCTCGCGCAAACCAATGACTGTTTAACCACTTATCCATGTTTTCGCCTCCATTGCCAACGACTTGCCATGGACTTGCTCTTTGAGGAAGGCTGGAGTTGTTCCATCAGGCATTCCGCCAACTGCTCCTCTGTCAGGTTGCGTTTCATTTCTCCGTTCATGGCAAACGACACGTGTCCCGTCTCTTCGGAAACGACAATGGACAGACCGTCAGATACTTCGCTGACCCCGATGGCGGCGCGATGGCGCGTCCCCAATTCTTTTGAAATGGACGTATTTTCAGAGAGGGGCAGGTAACATGCAGCGGCGAGAATCACGTCTCTGCGCATGATCACCGCCCCGTCGTGCAGCGGCGTGTTCGGGATGAAGATGTTGATCAACAGCTCCGAACTGACGCGCCCGTTGATGCCAATTCCTGTCTCCACGAAATCGTTCAGCCCGGTTTCCCGTTCGATTACGATCAGGGCGCCAATCCGCCGTTTGGCCAGGTAAGTCACGGATTTACAGACCTCCTGCACCATCTGGCGCACCGTCTCTTCGTCCTGCATGCTGCTCGAGCGGGAAAAGAGTCTGCCCCGCCCCAACTGTTCCAGGGCGCGTCGCAGTTCTGGCTGGAAGATGATCACGATGGCCAGCACCCCGAACGTAAACGCCTGCGACATGAGCCAATGCAGCGTCGTGAGCTGGAAGTACTTGCTCAACAACCAGGTGATAATGATCACCATGATCCCTTTGAGCAGCTGCACCGCTCGCGTACCGCGAATCAGCATAATCAGTTTATATATCACGTATGTGACGAGAGAAATATCGACCACATACCGCAGCAAATCCCCATAATCCAGTGAAATCATAAACGAAGCCCCCATATTTCGCTCCATCTCAAGGCAGTTGCTAGCGTCTCCTGCGGAAAAAGCACGGCTGCTTTTTGCCGTGCTGCATGTAACTATACTCTCTATTTTCTCCTATGGCAAGATAGGAAGCAAGTCATTACCAAGATTTTTCATTTCGTACCAAATCCATTCGAAGATCGCTTCGATTGACTCGGTGTTTCCCGCCACTTTGGCGGTGGAAGCCAGCACCACCTTGCCTTCGATGGCGACCACGTTGCCTTTTACTTGTCCCTGCACCTCCACATTTCCGTTGCGCACTACCAAATCTCCGTCGATGGTTGTTCCCGCAGGCACGACCACTACGTTGCGCTCATAGTCAATTTTTAGTTTATCCAAGTTGGACGAGGAAATTTGCAGGGTGTTATCCGCCTCAAACCAGGAAGCAAACATGCTCCCGGTCATCAAAAAGAGAAAGACAGCAGCTGCCGTAAGAAACGGATGATTCCGCAGCCAATTGGAAAATCGCCTTGTCTTGGGAGGAGCCGGCAATTGCGCAAGAACGCGAGCGGTAAAATCTGGCGAGACATGAACATGAGATGCGCTCTGGACAAAGGCGATGGCCCGCTGCAGTTCGTGCAGATGCCGGCGGCAGGAAGCACAGGTCTGCAGGTGGGATTGCAGCTTCTGATTGGACAGCTCGTCAATCTCTTCGTCCAGGAACTCGTGAATGAGCGCAATCATTTCTCGGCATTCCATCGTGGTATTCTCCTTTCCTACATAAATCGCAACTTGCTGCGCAAGGCTTCTCGACCGCGGTGAATCCGCGTCTTGATGGTTGTGACCGGCAGCTTGACAATATCGCTGATTTCCTGCAGCGACAGATCTTCAATGTACCGTAAAATCATGATGGACCGGTACTTGGGCGCTAGTTGGGAAAGGGCGCTCTGTACGGTCTCCTGCAACTCCTGCGTTACCACTTGGTCCTCTGGCCCCTTCTCGTTGGACGACAGCCGCGAATACCAATCCATGCCCTGTCCGGGCTCCAGTTCCTCGTCGAGCGAAAAGTCGGGCCGCTTTTTTCTGCCCCGGTCGATGCACAGATTGGTCGCAATCCGGTAAATCCACGTGGAGAACTTGTAACTTTCGTCGTAGGAATGCAGGTTGGCATACACCCGCAAAAATGTTTCTTGCGCGATGTCTTCCGCATCCTGGCGGTTTCCCACCATGCGATACGCAAGCTGAAATATCTTGTCCTTATATATTTCGATTAACTCGGCAAAAGCTTCGCGGTCTCCCCGCTTCGCCCGCTGGGTTAACCGTTTCTCTACAAAGTCCATGCGATCCTCCCCGCAATACCGTAATCTCCTTATACGGATGGTACTGCAAATGGTTTCGTTTTTCCGGCGTGTTTACTCGGCCATTTTTGAGGGAAATACAGGAATAAAGAGACAGGTTGTCTCCATATAGTAGTGATGGTACCCCTCTTAACTTGACGGTGTAAAGGAGAGTGGAACACATGCACGATCCGCATGTTCTTCTCCAAATCGAACAACTGCGCAAAGAGCTGAACGAACGCTACGAGGAACAAAAAACGATTACGCCCGAAATGGTGGAGTTAAGCGTGCAGTTGGACCATCTGTTGAACAAGCTGCATCCCCATCCTTAGAATGTACCGCTATCCTCCACTGATGTAAAGATGCGGAAACAAAAAGCGAGGGAACTCACGGGTCCCTCGCTTCTTTTCTTACAGCAATTTGTCGCCAAAAGCAGAGCTCATCAGGGCAACAGCGACACGGGCGGTCATGTTTTCCCGGTCGAGAATCGGGTTCACTTCCACAAACTCGGCCGAACAGAGAATATCTGCGTCAGCCAGCATCTCCAGCGCCAAATGACCTTCCCGGTAAGAGATGCCGCCAATCACCGGCGTGCCCACTCCCGGTGCATCGTGCGGATCAAGTCCGTCCAGATCGAGGCTGAGGTGGACGCCATCGGTGTTCTTGGACACATGGGCAATCGCTTCATCCATCACGCGGGCCATGCCCAGTTTGTCGATTTCGTGCATGGTGAACACCTTCAAGCCGATTCGTTTGATTAATTCGCGCTCGCCCGCATCCAAATCGCGCGCGCCAATAATCACCACATTTTCCGGCTTCAGCTTCGGCGCAAAACCGCCGATTTGCACCAGGCGCTCATGTCCGTACCCCAGGCTGGCGGCCAGCGGCATCCCGTGAATGTTGCCGGAGGGTGACGTTTCTCCGGTGTTCAAATCACCGTGAGCGTCAAACCAGATCACGCCGAGGTTTTTTACGTGCTTGGCCACACCGGCCACTGTGCCGAGCGCAATGCTGTGGTCGCCGCCCAGCACCAGCGGAAAACGCCCTTCCTCCATGATGGCGCTTACAGCTTCGGCCAGTCTGGTGTTGGCCTCCACCACTTCATCCAGGTACTTGTGGTTGTCTGTCTCGGTAAACGTGTGCGGTCGAGTAACAGGAATATCCCCTTTGTCCTGGATATCCAGACCCATTTTTTTCAGGCGATCAATCACGCCTGCATAACGGATGGCACTCGGTCCCATGTCCACCCCGCGGCGGTCTGCTCCCAAATCAAGCGGTACACCGATAATGCTGATGTTTTTGTTCATAAACGCGCCCCCTTCCCTTGGTTCACACACGCTTATTGTAGCCTTGAGAAAGGAAATGACTCAACTCGACAGCCATTTGCATAAAAAAACTGCAGGCAGCTGCCTGCAGGCTTTTTGACACGTGCGTCCCCTGTCATTTTATGATTGGTGAAACACACGGGGGGCGTACAGAAAAAAACGAGCAACCGATAAGCGGCTGCCCGTTTTACACGATGGAATGGAGCGGGTGATGGGAATCGAACCCACGCATCCAGCTTGGAAGGCTGGAGTTCTACCATTGAACTACACCCGCATGTGAACAAGGTCCCATAAAATGCAGATAGTCCCAACAGCAGATTGGGAATATGAAAGTGGTCGGGAAGACAGGATTCGAACCTGCGACCCCTTGGTCCCAAGCCAAGTACTCTACCAAGCTGAGCTACTTCCCGATCTACCTTCAGTTGTGGGAGGGGGAAGTGAGAAACATGTTCTCACGCCTAACCTCACACATCTGCAAATATGGCGTGCCCTGAGAGATTCGAACTCCCGACCTTTTGATTCGTAGTCAAACGCTCTATCCAGCTGAGCTAAGGGCACATATATGGCGGGGTTCCCAAAGCCCCTTTTTATTTGGGAATAAAGTAACTGGTGAGCCATGAAGGACTCGAACCTTCGACCCTCTGATTAAAAGTCAGATGCTCTACCAACTGAGCTAATGGCTCATGGAAATGGCTGGGGTACTAGGATTCGAACCTAGGAATGACGGAGTCAAAGTCCGTTGCCTTACCGCTTGGCGATACCCCAATGAGTAATGGGAATGGTGGGGAGAGACGGATTCGAACCGCCGAACCCAGAGGGAGCAGATTTACAGTCTGCCGCGTTTAGCCACTTCGCTATCTCCCCAAATCCTACCAACGAAGTGGTGTGAAAGGAATGGTGGAGGCTGACGGGATCGAACCGCCGACCCTCTGCTTGTAAGGCAGATGCTCTCCCAGCTGAGCTAAGCCTCCACAACACCCTACAAAGTTTCGGGATGGTTGAAAGTACATTCCCTATGCTTTGCAGGGACCCACTTCATTATATGGTGACCCGTAGGGGATTCGAACCCCTGAATGACAGCGTGAAAGGCTGCTGTGTTAAACCTCTTCACCAACGGGCCATGCAATGGTGCTCCCGACAGGAATCGAACCTGCGACCTCTTCCTTACCATGGAAGCGCTCTACCGACTGAGCTACAGGAGCAGATGAATGGCTCCTCGGGAGGGACTCGAACCCCCGACCGATCGGTTAACAGCCGATTGCTCTACCGACTGAGCTACCGAGGAACGTTGAAGACTTCGCGCCTTCAAAACTGGATATGCATGGCAGCAAAGGATCATGGAGTGGATAAGTC
>Ga0310831_100356_pt1 | contig 28010 bp, 18 predicted proteins | sample WT_ome_6_FD_201307 | JGI IMG/M metagenome (GOLD analysis project Ga0310831, IMG submission 201307) | Sorghum-adapted microbial communities enriched on wild type (WT) sorghum from Joint BioEnergy Institute, Emeryville, California, United... ... | reverse complement strand
ATTCCCTTGTAGACGATCGTCCGGCACGACAACGAACAGAAGTACATCGACAGGCCGCGCTCGCGGGCCTCGCGCTCGGTCTGCTTGCGCACGCAGTACAGCACCCGCTCCAGCGGCAGGCCCGACAAGGGCTCGCCGGTGCGCAGGTCGTTGGCGGCGAGGAACACCTGGCGAATGCGCGGCATCGCGGCCAGCGCGGACTCCCCGAGCCCGTCCGGGTTGACCGGCACGTCGCGCCACCCGAGCACGGTGGCGCCCTCGACGAGGGCGTACTTGTTCAGGATCTCGGCCGCGCGCCGCGCCTCGTCGTCGTCGAGGGGCAGGAACACCACGCCCGCGGCGTAGGAGCCGGCCGGAGGCAGCTCGAAATCCACCACGGCCCGGAGGAACTCGTCGGGGATCCCGATCGAGATGCCGGCGCCGTCGCCCGTGTTCGGCTCGGCGCCGCGGGCGCCGCGGTGGTCGAGGCGGCGGACCGCGGTCAGCCCACGAGCCACCACGTCGTGGGAGCGCCGTCCCGCGACGTCGACGACGAAGGCGACACCGCACGACTCGTGCTCGTGGCGGGGGTCATACAGGCCCTGGCGAACCCCGGGGGTCAGGCCGGTGAAGCGACGAAAGGCCTGACCGTCGGACTGGCGAGTTGGGTTCATCACGTGGCCTCCGCGTGCGTCCAGGGGGTTGGCGGGAGCGGGTCATCTCCGCTCCGGCGACTTCGCGCATGGGACGCCGTCGGCCCAGAAGGTTGGTTCAGTGTAGACGACGGAACCGTCCGCTCTTAGCCGCCGTTAAGGTGACATTTCCCGCTCTTCCGTTCCGGACGGCGTCCAAGTGGCGCTCTGGTGCCCCCAAGAACGCCCACCTGTCCTGCGGCACGCCCACCCGTCCTGCGGAACGCCCACCCGTCCGGCGCCGGCGCACGCCCTCGGGCCTCGAGGGCGGCCGGGCGCTCAGGGGGCCCAGTCGGCGGCCGCGGCGACGGCCGGGGTGAGCACGCGAGTGGCCAGCCGGGCGAGCAGGGCGTCCCGGGCCGCCACGGTGAGGCGTCCCTGGGCCTGCACCAGGCGATCCAGCCGCCGCGCCACCCGGTCGAGGCGACGCACGCGGTCGCGGCGCAGGCGGGTGTACTCGTCCAACCGGGCGGCGATGTCCTCCCCGGGGACGGCCTCGCGCATCAGGCGGCCGAGCACGGCGGCGTCCTCCAAGGCCAGGCAGGCGCCCTGGGTCAGCGACGGCGTGATCGCGTGCGCGGCGTCCCCGACCAGGACCACCCCACCGCCACCGACCCGGAAGCCGAACCGCTCGGGCAGCTCGGCCAGCCGCACCGCGGGCTGGGGCACGAGGTCGCCCACCTGCGTCGCCGCCAACAGCTCGGCCACCGGTGAGCGCCAGCCCGTGAACCACCGGCGCAGCAGGGTCAGCTGCGTGGAGAGCGACTCGGGCCGCGGCGCCCCCGGCGCGGTGGCGTACCAGTACACCCCGCCGCGGGTCTGCTCGTCGCCGGCCACCCCGGCGGGCTCGCCCGCCCGGCGACGCAGGCCGAGCGTGGCGTAGGCGAACCGCATGCCGGCGCCGAGCACCTCCCCGGCCGGCGGCACGTCGTCGGGCAGGCGCGGCGCCCGGAACCACGGCACCACCGCCCGCCAGGTCGTGTAGCCGGCCGGGGCGACCCGCGAGTTCGGCGCCAGCCGCTGGCGGATCACGCTGCCCGCCCCGTCGGCGGCGACCACCAGGTCGGCGGTGAAGGTGTGCGTGCCGGCGGTCACCGCGGGCCAGTCCACTCCGGACGTGACGACGGACGTCACTTCGATGCCGGTCCGGATCTCGACCTTGTCGCCGAGGGTCGCCAGGAGCAGGTCGTGCAGGTCGTCGGAGTGCAGCACGACGGGCACGTCCGGGGCGGACCGGTCCGGCGCGGTCACCGGAGCGGGCCCGGACTGGTCGCCGGCCGCTGGTGCCCGGACGTCCGGCGCGGCTCGTACGTCCGGCGCGGCTCGTACGTCTGGCGCGGCCGCTGACCGTGCGGTCGGCGTCCCCGCCGGCCCGCCCCGCGGACGCGGCGGCGCCGGCTCGACCAGGACCCGGCCGTCGGGACGACGGATGCCGCCGGACGGCGCGGGAAAGGCGAGGTCGCCGAGGTGCACGCCGAGCGCCCGCAGGGCGGCGACACCGTTGGGGTGCACGAGCTGGGCCGTGCCCGCCCCGCGCAACCGCTCACCGCGTTCGATCAGCGTGACCCGCCACCCCGCCCGCGCGAGGGCCCCGGCGGCCGCCAGGCCCGCCACCCCCGCGCCGACCACCACCGCCGTGCGCATGTTCCCTCGGTCTTCCCCTCGGCCGTTCCGGGCCCCGGTCGCCGGTGCCCCGCCGCTCCCCGCCGCGCGGACCCGGCAGCAGGCGCTGCGTCCGCGCCTCAGCTCCTGAGCGTCTAGGACTGCGTTGCGGAGCGCCGGCCCGGGCCCGTCACGACTGCTCCCGCTTCGAGCCGCCGGGTCGGGCCGCGGCGTCGGACCGGCCGGACCCCTCCTCGTCCTCACCCGCCCAACGGCCGGTGAGCGACCGCCACGACTGCGCCGTGCGGCGCATCCACGCCGGCCACACGACACCCTCAGACGGATTCACCGGAGGATACCCCTCGATGGGCGTGCCGTCGGCGGTCACGACGTGCACCGTGCCATCGTCGTCGATGCGCAGGTGCTGCTGCGGCCCGCGCACGCGCAGCAGGTAGACGATCGCGCCGGCGAGCACGAGCAGCGCCACCCAGTTGTTGAGCCTCATGCCCAAGATCTGGTTGGCCGGGTCGATGCGCAGGGCCTCGATCCAGAACCGGCCCGTGGTGTACCCGGCGACGTAAAGAGCGAACGCCCGGCCCCGGCCCAGCTTCCAGCGACGGTCGGCCCACAGGACCAGCGCCGCGACCCCGAGGTTCCACAGCAGCTCGTAGAGGAACGTCGGGTGGTACGCGCCCTCCTTGAGCAGCGGCTCCCCGGTGACCGGGTCGGTCCGCGGTCGCCCGGCGCTCAGGTCCCACTCGTAGACCCTCAGGCCCCACGGCAGGCTCGTGGGCGAGCCGTAGAGCTCGTTGTTGAACCAGTTCCCCAGTCGGCCGATCGCCTGGGCCACCGGCAGGCCGGGCGCCAGCGCGTCGGCGAGGAACGTGAGCGGGATGCCCATCCGCCGGCAGGCGATCCACGCCCCGACGCCGCCGAGCGCGACCGCGCCCCAGATGCCCAGGCCGCCCTCCCAGATGTACAGCGCCCGGACCGGGTTCTTGCCGGGGCCGAAGTACAGCTGGGCGTCGGTGATCACGTGGTAGAGGCGGCCGCCGACGAGTCCGAACGGCACCGCCCACAGCGCGATGTCGAGGACCAGCCCTTTCGGCACCCCGCGCTGGCGCAGCCGCCGCTCCGTGATCACGCAGGCGGCGATGATGCCGAGCAGGATGAACAGGGCGTACGCCCGGATCGGGATGGGCCCGAGATGCCACACGCTCCGGGCCGGGCTGGGGATCGTGGCCAGGTACAGAGGGTCGGTCACCGGCACAACCTACCGCCGACCCGCCCACCGTGGCACGGCCGCCGCCCGCCGGTCGGGCTGCGCGGGCCCGCTCCGCCCGGACGGCGGCGGGCCGGCCGCGCCCGGCGGCCCGTCGCTCCGGCCCCGAGACGTTCACGGGTGTCAAGTCGGGAATGTCGGCTCAACGACAGGTATGGTCGGCGCGTGGCGCGGGTGAGCGAACTGTCCCGGCTGGGTCCGCGTGACCCGGCCAGCCGCATGAAGGTCGTGCTGGTCACCGTCGCCTGCCTCTCCGTCGGCGCCACCATCGGCTCGGCCGTCCTGGAGAGCGTCAGCGCGCAGACCGCCGCGGCCGAGGCCCCCATCCTGCCCACGGCCGGCCCACCGGTCCTGGACCCCGCCAAGGCGGCTCCCCCGGAGACCCCGGCCCCGCAGACCCCGGCCCCGACGACGCCGGCCCCGACGACCTCGTCTCCGGAGGCCTCGCCGACCCAGCGGTCGGTCCGGCACCCGGTCAGCGGCTTCGTGCACCCCGGCGTCGCGGTGACCCTGGACCACCTCGAGCAGGCCCGGGAGCGCATCAACGCCGGCGAGCAGCCGTGGGCCGAGGCGTACCGGGTGATGTCGCGCAGCCAGTACGCCGACCTGGACTGGCAGCCGCGCCCCCGGGCGGTCGTCGAGTGCGGCTACCACTCCAACCCCAATCACGGCTGCGGCGAGGAGTGGCGCGACGCCGTGGCGGCCTACACCCACGCCCTGCTGTGGTACCTGACCCTTGACCAGGACCACGCCCGCAAGTCCGCTGAGATCATCGATGCCTGGGCGTCGACCCTGCGGGCCCACACGCACGACAACGCGCCCCTGCAGGCCGGCTGGTCGGCGGCCACGCTGGTCCGCGCGGCCGAGCTGCTGCGCTACACGTACCCCGGCTGGTCGAGCGAGAGCATCAACCGCGCCGCCACGATGTTCCGGGACGTCTACCTCCCGCTCGTCCGCAACGGCGCCCCGCGTTCCGACGGAAACTGGGATCTCATCATCCTCGACGCCGCCATCGGCATCGCCGTCTTCCTCGACGACCGGTCCCTCTTCAACCACGTCATCCAGCGCTGGCGCGCCCGCCTGCCCGCCTACGTCTACCTGAGCAGCGACGGGTCCCGGCCGGTCCAGCCGCCCGCCGGTCCGGTGAGCTGGTACGGCCAGACCCGGTTCGTCGACGGCCTCACCCAGGAGACGTGCCGTGACCTCGGCCACACCGCCTGGGGCCTGGAGGCCCTCGCCCAGGTCGCCGAGACCGCCTGGATCCAGGGCGTCGACCTGTTCGCCGAGGCCCAACCCCGGCTGATCGCCGCCCTCGAGCTGCACGCCGGCTACGCGCTGGGCGACGCCGTCCCCGGATGGCTCTGCGGCGGGGCCCTCAAAGCCACATTTCAACCCATCCCTGAGATCGCCTACCACCACTACCACGGCCGGCTCGGGCTCGAGCTCCCCCGCACCCAGCAACTCCTGCAGGCGGGCCGGCCGCAACTGGCCTCGCACTTCTACGCCTGGGGAACCCTGACCCACGGCGCATCGAGCTGACCGCATTCGTCAACCCGGTGGCCGGCGGCCGCGGCGACCGCCCGACCGACATCACGGCCCGCGAAGTCACTGTCGGACTGAGCCTGGAACGCGCTCGTCGCCGTTGGCCTGACCTGGCCGCTGGACTGACCTGAGGGTCGGGGCACGGCCGCTGGTAGGCTGCGGGAGCCCTTGCAACGCCGAAGGTGGGACGGACCTCAGGCATGGCGGTACCGGCCGTGTTCCGCAACGACTGGTCGTCGGTGACCGTGCCCGACCTCGGTGCCTGGCAGCCGAGCCTGCGGGTCAGCGTGGTCATCCCGGCCTACGACTGCCAGTCGTCCGTCGACCTGACCCTCGCCTCGCTGGCCCGGCAGACCTACCCGCAGGACCTGCTCGAGGTCGTCGTCGTCGACGACGGCTCGACGCCGCCACTGACGCTCCCGCCGCTCCGCCCGGCGAACACCCGCCTGATTAAGATCGATACCGGCGAATGGGGGATCGCGCACGCCTGCAACGTCGGGGTCCGCGCCACCAGCGGGGAGATCGTGCTGCGCTTGGACGCCGACATGGTGGTCTTTCCCGAGCACGTCGAGGCGCACGCCCGCTGGCACCACCGCCTTCCGTACGCGGTGACGCTCGGTGCCAAGCGATTCGTCGACGTGCGCCCGGGCGGCCCGGGCTGGCCCACGCCGGACCAGGTCGAGCGGGCGGGCGTCCCCGGGCTGTTCGACGAGGCCGGGACCACGGGACACGACCACATCGAGGAGCTGCTCGCCGCGACCGACCAGCTGCGCACCGCCGACCACCTGGTCTTCCGGGCGCACGTGGGGGCGACGGTGGCCCTGCGTCGGGAGATGTTCGAGGCGGCCGGCGGCTTCGACCCCGCCCTGCGCCGGGGGTCGGACACCGAGTTCGGCTACCGGCTGCTGCAGGCGGGCGCGGTGTTCGTGCCGGAGCCGGCGGCCCGCGCCTGGCACCTGGGCCCGTCCAGCATCATGCGCGACCGGCAGCGCATCCTGCGCTACACCCGGCCGTTCACCGCCGACCGGATGCCCCACCCGCGCTGGCTGCGCCGCGCCGGCGGCACCGGCTGGGCGGTCCCCCTGGTGACCGTGGTCATGCCCGTGGGCAGCGAGCCGCTGGAGCGCGTCCGGGCCGCCGTGGACAGCGTCCTGGCCAACCACGAACGGGACCTGCGGGTCTTGCTCGTCGGGGACTGGGCCAAGCTCACGGACGAGCCCCGGCGCGTGCTCGACGACCCGCTGCTCGACCTGCGGCTGATCGCGGCGACCTACCGGTCCGACCCGCGCGTACGCCTGGTCGACGCGGCGCCCGACACGCCGTTCCCCTCGCCGTACCTGCTGCGGCTGCCCGTCACCACCGCCCTCGCCCCGTGGGCCATCGGCCGGCTGATCGACGAGGCGGACCGGCACCAGGTCGGGCTCGTCCGGGTCGGGCTGCCCGACGGCGAGCGCCGGGTCGAGCTCTGGCGCACCGCGGCGCTGGGCCGGGCCCGGTGGCTCGGCTGGCCGCCCGACGAGGCCGGCCTCGCCGCCTGTGTGGCCCGCACGCACGGCGAGCGCACGCTCACGCCGCGGTCGGCCGGAGTGGTGGACCTGCTCCCCGTACCGGTCGACCGGCTCACCGCGGGCATGGGCGCGCCCGGGCTCTCCGCCGTGGAGACCGCCGCCGGCGAGCTGCGCTGGCTGCCGACCCGCGTCGAGGTGACCGGCGTGCGGTCCCTGGCCCGGGCGGTGATGGTCGTCGCCGCGCTGGCCGGTCGACGGGTGGCCACGGCGGTCCGCCGTCGGGTAACACGGAGACGCCGCTGAATGGCTGGGGGGAACGCACCGTGCTGACCGCGTTGATCCCGGCGGCGCTGCGACCCCGGCTGCGGTCGGTCCTGACCCGCCAGCGCCGGCTCGTCGCCCTCACCACCGCGGTGGTCCGGCCCCGCCCGGAGCGGCTGGTGCGCCGGCGGGCGTGGGCGCTGCTCGACCGTGGTGACGCGCTGGGCGCGTACGCGCTGGTGACCCAGGCGGGCGTGGGGACCGTCGACGCCGGCACGCGCCGACAGCTCTGGTACGCCCTCGAGCAGCAGGGCTACCTCGGGCGGGCGCTCGAGCTCGCCGAGACGTGCCCGGTGCGCGGCGCCCGGGACCGCTGGCGCCGGGACCGGCTGCGCGGGCACCTGGCCGTCCTCTCCGGCGCGTTCGTCCCCACGGTCGCCCCGCCCGCCGACCCGTACGAACCCGTGCCGGGCCGGGTGCTGCACGTGGTGAAGAACTCGCTCCCGCGGACCCAGGCCGGCTACACGCTGCGCACCCACTTCATCGCCACGGCCCAGGCGGGCGCCGGCCTCGACCCGCACGTGGTCACCGAGATGGGCTTCGCCGCCGACGCCACGACCCCGGAGGTGGTCGACGGCATCCCCTACCACCGCGTCCCCGGGCCCGTCCGGGACGCGGTTCCGCTGGACGCCTGGCTGGCCGCCCACGTCACCGGGGTGGCCGACCTCGTCCGTCGGCTGCGGCCGGCCGTCCTCCACGCCGCCTCCGACTACCTCAACGCGCTCACCGCCCAGGCGGTCGGGCGGGCGTACGGGATTCCGGTCGTCTACGAGTCGCGCGGGTTCTGGGAGGAGACCTGGCTGTCGCGTCAGGTCCACCAGTACGGCTGGGACCTCGACCGGCTCGCGGCGCGCGACGAGCTGCCCGACGCGTACGTCCTGCGCCGGGACCTGGAGGACCGCCTCCGCCGGGAGGCCGACCGGGTCGTCACGCTCTCCGCCCCGATGGTCGACCGCATCGCGGCCGGTGGGGTGCCCCGGGACCGCATCGTCGTGGTGCCCAACGCGGTCGACACCGACGCCTTCCCGGTCCTGACGCGGGACGAGGCCGTCGCGCGCCGGTTGGGCATCGATGCCGACACAACGGTCATCGGTTACATATCTTCACTGAATGAGTACGAAGGGGCGGATACCCTCATATCCGCCTACAGCCTGGTCAAGGCGCAGTGGGCCAGGCCGGTGCGCCTGCTCCTCGTCGGCGACGGCCCGTACCGCGACAACCTCGTGCGGCACGCCGCCCGCCTGGGCCTGACCGACGTCATCTTCACCGGCCGGGTGCCGCACACCGAGATCCTCGGGTACTACAGCCTCATCGACCTGTTCGTGGTTCCCCGCCGCCCCACCGGGGTCGCGCACCTGGTGACCCCGCTCAAGCCGTACGAGGCGTTCTCCACCGGTCGTACCGTCGTCCTCTCCAACGTCCGCGCACTCGCGGCGCTGGCCGAGCAGAGCGGCGCCGCCGAGCTGTTCGAGGCGGGCGACGCGCAGTCGTTGGCCAAGGTCCTCCTCGCGCTGCTCGCGGACCCGGCCCGCCGTCGCCACCTCGCCGAGACCGGGGCGGCCTGGGTCCGCTCCCACGCCTCCTGGGCCGCGAACGCCGCGACGTACCGCACCCTCTACGCCGAGCTCGGTGCCCTCGCCGGTGCGGACGGCCGGCCATGACCGTCGTCATTGCGACGCATCCGGGACGAGGCGGATGGACCGGACCGTGGCCTGCGATAGCATCGCCGGGCATCCGCGTCACCGGGTGTCGAGCCCGGGCGATGGCGATCACCTGACCCGGCGGAAGTTCCCGACCGATGACCCTGTGGGGAGCGACAGATGACGACAACTGACGTTGTGGTGATTGGTGTCGGCTACGTCGGACTTCCGCTGGCCCGCGAGGCGACCCGGGCCGGGCTGTCGGTCATCGGCTTCGACATCAAGCAGGACGTGGTCGACCAGCTCAACGCCGGCCGGTCGCACATCGACGATGTCAGCGACGAGGACCTCGCGGAGATGCTGAAGGCCGGGTTCCGCGCGTCGACCGACGAGACCGTGATCGCCTCGGCCAAGACCGTCGTGGTCTGCGTGCCGACGCCGTTGTCCAGCGAAGGGGGGCCGGACCTGCGGGCGGTCGAGGGCGCCATGGAGGCCGTCTCCCGCAACCTGCGGCCGGGGATGCTGGTGATCCTCGAGTCGACCACGTACCCGGGGACCACCGACGAGGTCGTCCGGCCGATCCTGGAGAAGTCCGGCCTGGTGGCGGGGACCGACTTCCACCTGGCCTTCTCGCCGGAACGGATCGACCCGGGCAACAAGGAGTTCGGGCCCCACAACACCCCGAAGGTCGTCGGCGGGCACACCACCGCCTGCACCGAGGCGGCCGCCGCGTTCTACGGCCAGTTCGTGCAGAAGGTGGTCCGCACCAAGGGGACCCGGGAGGCCGAGACCGCGAAGCTGCTGGAGAACACGTACCGCCACATCAACATCGCCCTGGTCAACGAGATGGCCAAGTTCTGCCACCAGCTCGGCATCGACCTGTGGGACGTGATCCGGGCGGCGTCCAGCAAGCCGTTCGGCTTCCAGGCCTTCTACCCGGGTCCGGGGGTGGGCGGCCACTGCATCCCCATCGACCCGAACTACCTCAGCCACAACGTCCGGGCCCGACTCGGCTACCCGTTCCGGTTCGTCGAGCTCGCCCAGGAGATCAACGCGACGATGCCGGCCTACGTGGCCCGGCGGGCGCAGAACATCCTCAACGACGCCGGCATGGCGATCAAAGGCGCCACCGTCCTGCTGCTGGGCGTGACCTACAAGCGCGACATCTCCGATCAGCGGGAGTCGCCCGCGATCCCGCTGGCGCAGCGGCTGCGGGGCCTCGGGGCGGTGCTGCAGTACCACGACCCGTACGTGCCGTCCTGGGAGGTCGGCGGCGTCCCCATCCCCCGGGTCGACGACCTGGAGACGGCGTGCGCCCAGGCCGACCTGGTGATCCTCGTGCAGGCGCACAGCGTGTACGACGCGGACCGCCTCGCCGGGCTGTCCAAGCAGTTCTTCGACACCCGCGGGGTGACGACCACCGACGCCGCGCACCGGCTCTGACGCCCGCGTCCGACGTAGGCCTTTCGCATCAGACGCCCGGGCGTTCGGCGCCTGGCGCGCGGTCCGGGCGTCGGTGGGGCGGTATGGCGAAGGCCCGGAACCGTCTGGTTCCGGGCCTTCGTGGGGTCTGTGGTTGTGGGGTTGGTCAGTAGCGCAGGTCGGCGGCGAGGTCGGCGTAGGGGCCGGTGCCGTGCAGGGCGTTGATGATGTCGCCGGCCTGCTTCTCGTGCTTGGCGTAGTGGTTGGGGTAGGCCGAGACCTGGACCTTCTGGGCGGCCTGGGTCAGCGGCAGGTCCTGCCAGCCGTCGATGTCGAGCAGGCCGCGGTTGTTCTTGGTGCCCTCGAAGAACGCCTTGGTCGCGTAGTGCGGGTCGGTGATCTGCTCGACCGTGCCCCAGCCGCTGGACGGCCGCTGCTGGAACAGGCCCTGGGAGTCGTGGTCGTTCTTGGCGCCCAGGTGACCCAGGTTCTTCAGGTTGGTCTCCTGCAGCGAGGTGGCCACGGCGATGGTCCACGCGCGCGGGGGCAGGCCCATCTCCTTGGCGGTGTCCACGATCGCCTTGGCGTTTTCCAGCTGCTCCTTGGTCGGGGTGAACGTCTTCTGCTCGGCGGTGATCGGCAGCGGGTGCAGCTCCTGCTCGCTCGGCGCCGCCGCCGGCTGCGTGTTCTGCATGACCTGCTCGACCACGGCGGTGGCCTGGTCGGTCGTCGGGGTCGCGTCGGCGGCCAGGGCCGGCGCCTGCGGGCCGAGGATGGCGGCCAGCGCGAACGCGCCACCGGTGAACAGGGTCTGCAGTCGGGTCAGCTTGCGCATCGTCAGCGTGCGAGTCATCAGCACAGTCCTCACGTCTCTCGCGTCGGGGGAGCGCGCCCACCCACGGCGCCGGGTGGCATCCCCCGGCCGTATCCCGGGGCTGGCCGCGCCAGGAAGAAAGCCCCTCCTGGCACCGCCCCGAACCGGCCGGGACACCACCGCACCGGCAGGCGCAGCGATCCCAGGTCGGTCGCGCCGCCGCTCGTCACCGACGGTGAGGGGCGTGCGCGGGGGGTGATCGCCGGGGCCGCGAGGTCCAGGCCCGAGGGGATGTCCCCCGGCCGTCCGTCAGCGACCGTTCCGGCGTGCGTAGGGTCCAACCAACCCGGGCCCCCGAGGTATCCCCGATCCGGCCGGTCGCCCGCGCCGGATCCGGATCTGGCTCAACCACGCCATATCCGCGGCCCCACCCCACCCACATCCGGGACGCCGTCCCGGATCCGGTGCGCCAATCCGGCCGGGTGCGCCGACCGCGGCGCCCCGGCGGTCCACCATCGGTGAAAAGACGACCAGCCGCCTCCCCGCCCCGGCGCACGCGAGGACGCCCGGTGAACCCGACAGACGCCCCAGGCGGGCCCGATCGCCCCATCGGCCCCACGGCCGGGCTCAGGGCCGGGCCCCGACGTCGCGGCATCAGGTTTCGGGGCATTCGGCGCTCCACGTTGTGGCGTCGTTCGCGTTCGGTGTTCTTCGACGTCCTTGGCGTTCACCGTCGTGGCGACGTGTATCGAACGGCGTCCCACCGTGAAATGAACCGCGACTCGGCGGTACGTGAACCTTGACTGCGTTCGTACGTGCGGTGACCATATGCGGGTCAACAGGTGACCGGCTGGTCACCACCGCGTACGGGAGACGGCACCAGAGTCGTGACAACAGCGCAGACGACCCCGTCGGGGTCGACGCAGGCGTCCGTAACCAGCGACATCCTCGCGCGGGCCCAGGCCCACGGGTTGGTGCTGAGCGCCGACTCGGCCACGGTCGACGAGACGGGCTGGGACTTCCTGGTCGTCCAGGCCACCGCAGTCGACGGCACGCCGTGGATCCTGCGGGTGCCGCGGCGTCCGCCGGTCGTGAAGGCGGCGATGGCCGAGGCGAAGCTGATCGCGACGCTGCGCGGGCGGCTGCCGGTCGCGGTGCCCGACTTCCGCATCGTCACGCCGGACCTGATCGCCTACCCCCGGCTCGCCGGGGAGCCGGCCGGCGCCGGTAACCCCCGCACCGGGCCGCTGACCTGGTGCATCGACCCGGCCAACCCGCCCGAGGCGCTGGTCCGAGCGCTGGGGCGGGTCGTGGCCCAGTTGCACACCACGCCGGTGAGCGAGGTGGCCGAGACCGGCATCCCGGTGCGGTCGCCCGACGACGCGCGAACCGCGTTCGCCCAGCGGCTGCAGTTCGGGCAGACCGAACTCGGCATGCATCCGAGCTGGCTGGAGCGTGGCCGCCGGTGGCTGGACGACGATCGCTTGTGGGCCGAATCGATGGTCCTCATCCACGCCGACCTGCACCCGGGCCACACGCTCGTCGACGGCACCGGCACGCTGACCGGGATTCTCGACTGGACCGACGCCGAGGTCGGTGACCCGGGCCAGGAGTTTCTCGTGGTCGCCCGCACGTTCGGGCAGGTCATGTTCGATCGATTGGTCGACGTATATCACGAGTACGGCGGACCGGCCTGGCCCGGCCTGCGGGGCCACGTCCGGGAGGCGTTGGCGTTCTGGCCGCTCGAGCGGGCGACCAAGGCGGCCGGGCTCGGCATGCCGCACCTCTTCGACGAGGCGCGGACGCGATACAGCATTCCGACGACGATTCCCGAGTCGTGACCCGATGTCGACAACACCAGACGCGGAACCGCCCGGCCCGACGCTGTTTCTGGGCGCTCACCCCGACGACGAAACCATCGCCATGGGCGTCGCCATCGCCCACGCCGCCCGCGCCGGCCACGACGTGCACGTCGCGTGGCTGACCGCCGGAACCTCCTCCGCGGTCCGCGACGTGCTCAACGGGGTCGAGCCCTCCGACTACTGGGGCACGGTGCGGCACGACCCGGCGGCCGAGGGGTACGAGCCGTTGGACGCCGACGCGTTCGGCCGGGCCCGGCTGACCGAGGCGAACAACGCGCTCCGGCAGCTCGCCACCGGCTACCCCGGATCGGTGACCATTCATGGCTGCCTGGACCTCATCGACGGGCAGGTCACCGTCGATGACGCGCAGTCCCGGCTGGCCGCGCTCTGCCGGCGGATCGCCGGCTCCGGGCCGATTCGGCTGCGGACCCACACCTGGCGCGCCGAGTTCGACGAGCACCCGGACCACGTGGCGGCCGGAACCGCGGCCCGGAACCTCCAGACGGCCGATCCTCAGACCTTCCCTGACGTCCGCTACTACGTGCTGCCCGACCGCTGGGCGACCGTCGAGAACAGCGCGATCGAGTTCCAGTGGGAGCGGCCCGAGGACAACGGCGTGGCGGCGCGCCTGGTGAACGCGTGCCGGGCCTACAACGCGTGGAGCCCGCCGCTGACGTTCGCCATCGGGTACCACAGCGTGCCCGAATTCTTCGATCAATTGCTGGCCCGGCCGGGCTCGCTGTTCCACTCCTGAGGCCCCTTCGGGACCTACCACTCCCGAACGCCCCTTCGGGACCTACCACTCCGAAGGTCGGGGCCGATCACCCACGGACGGCCGTCGCGTCCGCGGGTTCAGGCGACCGGTTGCGGGGCCGACGAGGTCCGGTCGGCGCCGGCCGGCTCCGGCGGCGGCAGGTACGGGCTGAAGTGGTCGGCGAGGATGTCCGCGATGCCTTCGGCGTCGATCGATCCGTCCACCGTGATGACCCGAATGCCGTGGGCGTGCGCGTTACGCACGGCGTCCTCCGCCACCAGCCGGTCCCGGGCCATCCGGTTGCGCTGCGCCTGCTCAGGGTCACTGGCCTGCCGCACCCGGGCGGCGGCCCGGGGCAGGGCGAGGAGCTGCTTCTGGCGCCACTCCTCCGTCGGGACCAGCACGACCATCCGCCGCGGCGAGTCCAGGATCGGGGCCACCAGTTCCGGTCGCAACGCCCAGCCTTCCGCGATGATCGGTCGCGGCGAGTAGAGCGACCGCAGGTCGTCCAACAACCAGTTGAACCGGATGCGAAAGTCGGCCAGGGCCTCCGCCGCCATCGCCTCCGGGTCCGCGGTGACCCAGTGCTCGTGCGGGTAAGGCTGCGGCGGCGGCAGGCCCCCGCCGCAGCCGATCGACGACCCGCCGATCCTGGTGGGCACGCTCGTCCTGGAAGTCATAGTCCAGGACGGTCAACCCGTACCGCCGGGCGAGGATCCGCGAGACGGTGGACTTTCCCGCCCACTGGCCTCCGCCGATCCACAGCGCACGACCGAGCGTGCCCTCGGGATCCCAGACCACGGTGACGCCCTCCTGGTTACTCCTCGTCGGACGGCCGGCGGTACGCGAGGAACACGTAGCCGACGGCGCCCGTCACCGGATCGGTACCGGGCATGACGCTCACGTCGAACCAGGGCGACAGGAGTCGGACGTAGTCCTCGACCGCGTAGCGGCGACCACCGCCGTCCCCGATGTCGGCGGTCGACCCGTCCGCGCTTGCGGCGGCGCCGACCGCGGGGCCATCCGCCTCCCCCGGCACCGTCGAGAGGAACGCGCCGCCCGGGCGCAGCACCCGGGCCACCTCGGCGACCGCCCGGGCGTCGTCCTTCACCTGGCTGAGCACATGCACGGCGTAGAAGCCGTCGTACGACTGGTCCGGCACGTTCGCCATGTGCTCGATGTCCATATGCAGATCGATGCCGGAGCCGGGCTGGCTGTCGAAGGTGACGACCTTGGCCGCCCCCCGCAGGAACGCGTAGCGCTCGGTCGCCGTCGCCCCGCAGGCGAGCACGGTGCGCCCGTCGAAGACGTTGCCGTACGTGTCGAGCACGTGCCGGATCCGCCGGTGGTGCACCCGCGCCTCGCAGCTCGGGCAGACACCCGCGACCATGGCGGCTCGAGCGAACACGGCGTCACACACGTTGCAGGTCGCCGCGTCGATCCCCTCGAAGTGGACGTTCGGTTCGGGCGGGGCGACGGTGATGCGCGACAACCGGACGGTCGGACGGGCGAGGTGACGCTGGTCGAGATACTCGGCGTACCCGCGCGCCCGACCATGCTGGACGATGAGCTCGCACATCTGGCTCAGTCGCTCTTCGTGCGACGGATCGAAGGCGTCGTGATGCCCGGCCTCGTTGCGTCGCATGAGCGACCACGAGTGCATCACCACGTTGAAGGTGCGCTCGGTCTGCTTGCGGCGCGCGACGATGTCGAACCGGCCCAGGAACTTCTCAAAGCTTTCGCTCAGCGGGTCGGGCGACAGGTCCACCGGTATCTCGACGATGCCGTTCTCCCAGACGAAGGGTTCGCGGGCGTCCACCACGTCGCCGCCGGCGTCGACGTCGGGGACGAGCATGCCGTATCGAATATTCGTCAATGCCTCAATGCCCAACGCGCCCGCGGCCAGAATGAAGTCGGGGTTGACGCGGTAGCCGCCCGCGCGGAAGACGCGCGGAGGCTCACCGGTGAACTCCACGTGCCGCCGCATGGTGTACTCGATCATGCGGCGGGCCATGGGGTACGTGCTGCCGTCCAGGTACAGGGGCGGATCGAGGTGCGAGCCCCACCAGCGCACCAGCCACTCGGCGTGCAGGTGGAGGTGAATCTCGTGCCCGCACCCGGCGAGGAAGTCGATGATCTCCCGCATCGCCCGTTCGCCCTCGCGCGTGCACGACGCGTAGTCGAGCATGAAGTTGCCCTTCAGCCCGTACTGCGCCAGCACGTCGCAGATGCGGCGAATGCCGTACTCGCCACCGTCCACCTTGCCCCAGACCAGGCGGTCGATGTGGTCGGACGTCGCCCGTTCGGGCAGCGCCTCCACGTCGAAGGACAGGAAGAAGTCCACCGGCCGGTCCGGGTCGGTGACCTTCTCGATCGAAAGCGTCCGGACGGTGACGGGCCCGCGCTCCGCCAGCTTCAGGCCGACCCGGCGCACGGGGTTCACCACCGTGAACAGCCGGTCGGTCAGCTGCGCGCCGCTGCCGGTCGCGAAGGCGATGTGCGGTCCCAGGGTGGGCGAGACGACCAGCCCGCGTCCGCCCTCGACCGGGCCCTCGGCGCCCTCGAAGAACAGGACCGCGGCCTTCTCGTCGGTCGCGCTGCCGCCCTCGGTGATGGCCCGCAGTCGGTAGACCTCGCCGGGGACGAGCGCGGCGTCGAGCCACACGGGCTCCGATCCGAGCTCCCGGCTCACGACGCTCGCCACCACGAACGGCGCCCGAGCGACGGCGGTGTCCGCGGACGGCACCGTGCGCGCGGGGGTGGCCTGGGCGGGGACCGGAGCCGCCGGGCGGGGTGCGGTGCTCACCGCGGCCCGGGCCGCCGCGGTGGCCTCGGCCGGCGCGGACGCCGACTCGGCCGGCGCGGAAACGGACTCGGCCGGGACCGGCTGGGCGGGAACCGGTTGGGCTGGGACTGGTTGGGCCGGAATCGCGTCGACGACAACCGATGGGGCGGGCACGGCCGCGACTTCTTGAGCCGGAGCCGCGTTCGCGTGGGCCGGGCTCCCGTCAGCCGTATCCGCCTGGCCCGCGACCACCTGGGCCGGGACAGTCGAAGCCGGGACCGGCTGAGCGGGCGTCTCCTGGTTCGGAACGGCTTGGGCCGGGACCGGTGCGGCCGAAGCCGGCGAGGTCGGGGCGACCGCCATCCCGTTGGCCGAGACCGGCTCAACCGTGGCCGGCTCGACCGTCGCCGGCTCGACCGTCGCGGGCTCGGCCTTGGCGGGATCGGCCTGAGCGGGCTCGGCCGCCGGCAGGACGATCTGCTCGACCGGCTCGGCGGGTTCCGGCCCGCGCACGACGGCCGGCTGGCTGCTCAGCACCGCGGAGACCACGCCGCGGTAGGCCTCGAGCACCCGCTCCGGTGTGGTCAGCTCGCGAACCTGGCTCGCCGTCGACAGCAGCTCCTGGCGGTAGCCGGCGTCGGACAGGGCACGCCGCGCCTTGTCCCGGGCCTCGGCCCAGTCGCCGGGCCGGTACAGGGCGGCCGGCGGCAGAAGCTCCGGCAAGGCCCCGACCGCGGGTGCGACCACGGGGCAGCCGCAGACCAGCGACTCGGCGACCGCCATGCCGAACGACTCGTTGGACGTGGTGCACAGGTGCAGGCCGCCGGAACGGCCCACCGAGGTGTACAGCGCCGGCATCCGGTCGTACTCGACCCGCGGCAGCCATACGGCGTCGGCCAGGCCGGGTGACGTGGCCAGCCGGGTGGTCAGCGCCTGGATCTCGACGTTGTTCGCGGTCAACCCGCCGACGACGATCGGCCGCACGCGGATGTCGCGCTCGGTCAGGACCAGCTCGTCCATGATGTCGACCGCCCGCCGCCAGCGCTTGTGGCCGTCGAGCTTGCCCACCCACAGCACCGGGGCGCCGTCGAGCTGCTCGGACGGGGCCGGCTGCCGCCACCGGTCGTCGAGGCAGTTGGGCACGACGGTGACCGGAGCGAGGTCGGCCAGCCCGTACGTGCCGAGCAGCTTCTCCATGTACGAGCTGACGGTCACGATGTGCGTGACACCCTCGAGCAGGTCGCGGTGGTGCAGGTAGGTCAGGTTGGCCGTGGTCGTGTGCACCTCGAGCACGAGCCGGCCGGCCCCGCCCGCGCTCCGCCAGGCATCCAGGAATACCGGGCTGTCGATGACAACCGTGATGTCCGGCTGAATCTCCCGCAGCGCGGCGACGATGGCCGCCTCGTCCGGTGTCACCCGGGCGACGCCGGCCGGGAACCGGGTCGCCATGCCGTAGTCCGACTCGTACAGGATCGAGACGTCGTACTCGCGCGACAGGTACGGGTAGCGGTTGAGCAGCTGAGCGGAGACCCCGCCCAGCAGACCGTACCGGTAGCAGAAGACGATGCGCGGCCGGCTCATAGGGCGCCTCCCACCAGTGCCGTCAGCGGGTCCCGCCCCCGACGCCGAACCTCATCGGCGAGGGCGGAGTACTGGTCGACCCGGTGCTCCCAGGTGTTGCGGGCGAGCCAGGCCGCAACCTCCGCCTCGGGCACCTCGCGACCGACGAGTTGGCCGAGCTGCTCGATGAACTCCTCCCGCCCCTCCGTGATGGTCGTCCCGGGATAGTCACGGCACTGCGGGAACCAGGTCGCCAGAACGGGGACACGTAGATGCAGATACTCGTATACCTTGATTGGATCGACCGCGTCGGCCAGCGGCCCGTTCTTGAAGGGGATCAGGGCGACCGACCACCGGCGGCTGCGCTCGGCCAGCTCCGCGTGCCCGACCAGGCCGAGCAGCTCGACGTTGCGCGGCAGGGTCAGGTCCTTCGGGTACTGATGCCCGGCCAGCTCGAAGCGGTACGTGGGGTACCGCTCCGCCGCCGCGATGAGCAGCGGCCAGTCGAACCACTTGTCGGTCAGATGGCCGAAGTACCCGATCACCGGCGGATGGCTGGGTTGGCGCGGCCCGGACGGACGGGGGAACTGCGGGTCCAGGGCGTTCGCGGAGACGTGCACCTCGCGGCCGGAGATCACTTCCATCTTCCGGGCCAGTGGTCGGGACACCGCCGTGACGACATCGGCGAACTTCGCCACGTAGCGCTCGTAGCCCGGCACGTACCACTTAGCCATGCCGACCTTGGCGAACTCCTCCCAGTCGTCGCGGGCGTCGTAGATCGTCACCCAGCCGAGCTGAGCCGCCAGCATCATGTAGCGGACCATCATCTCGTGCGGGAACGAGACGAAGAACATCTTCTTCTTCCCGCCGAAATCCGCGGTCAGCAGATCGTCGAGGAACGACTGCGTCGCGTCGATCGGGCTCTGGAAAAGCCGCGGATCCGGATGCTTGGGCAGCGGCTCGCGATCGTTGGCCCGGTAGTAGTTGAAGAAGACCGGGCAGCCGCGCCGCAGGTACACGTTGGTCAGCCGGATAGGCCGGTTGGCCCGATGCTCCTGGACGAACGTCGTGCCGGAGAACATGACCACGACTTCGTCACCGGGCGCCTCCCGGGCGACGGTCAACCACTTCTCGAACTCCGCCCGCAACTCCTTGCGCCAGGCCGGGACGGCGGCCGGCCGTCCGCCGGCGCGAGCCGCCGGGGCCGCGGCCACCGGAGCGGCCGCGCTCGTACCCGCCGGCGTGGTGGTCGCGACCGTCGCGGGGCGGACCCGACCGAGCCGCCGGGCCAGGGCCGCCTTCAGCCGGCGGAGGCGCCGGTACACGGCGAGGGGAATGCGCACGTACGGACGGATCTTGTCGATCTTTCGGCGCAGGTCCCGCAGCTCCCGGCTCGTCCGCTGCAGCTCAGCCTGCAGGCGCTGGCTGCGCGCCTCCAGACTGCGGTAGCGCGCGCCCGACGCGACGAGCTGCCGGGACAGGTCGGCGATCTTATTGTTGAGGCGCTCGATCTCGGCGTTGAGGTCCCCGATATAGGCGTTGAAACACTTTTCGTGGGCGAAAAACGCCAGCTCGTCCGGGTCGAGATGCGACGTGGGGGTACCCACCGGCTCGTCCCGGCGCCGGCCGACCAGCACGATGTGGTCGTCGACGATCAGCATGTCGACGATGTCGAACAGCGGGCTGACGAGCCGCCGCAGGGCATTGGGATAGAAGACCCGCTCGCTGATGGTCCCCGGGGTGAGTCCGAACGGGACGGCCAACAGCAGAGTGCCACCGGGCCGGACCATGTCGTACAGACGCCGGGCGACCTGATTCGCCTGATTGCCGGGAGCGAGCGCGTTGTTCACCCACGCGTGGTCGTACGTCGCGCCGTCCGCGGCGGCGAAATCGCGCAGTTCGACGAGGCGGTACGTCGTGGGATCGAGTCCCGGTACGAATGGCGCTCCGAAGCAGACGATCTCTCCGGGCCGGATGTGGCGCCGCGCCCAGTCCGTCAGCGCTTTCCCGTTCGTGACGACCGGGCCACCGGATGCATGATCTTCGTTGCTGGCAAGCATAGGTCCCCTGCAGTTAGGCGTTCGTACGTGGTACCGGCTCGACGAGAACGGGATGATCACTGTGGATCAGGGCCACATGTCTGTGGAAAGCTAGCCAACCGCGATTGCGGCTGGCAAACCGGGGCCGGGCACCAGCACTGTCACTAAACCACGTCATGGGCCGACCGCCATTCCGACGGTCAGGAAAGCGATTTTGCGATGATGTCCGCGATCCGAGCGCCGGCATGCCCGTCCCACAACGGCGGAATCGGCCACGTTTCGCTCCGACCCTTGCGCAGGCACTCGGCGACCACATCCGGAAGCTCTTCGCGGGTCACCAGCCGGTTGGTGCCGTGAGTGATCGTCACCGGGCGCTCCGTGTTCGGCCGCAGCGTCAGACACGGCACGCCCAGCACGGTCGTCTCCTCCTGCACGCCTCCCGAGTCGGTGATGACCGCGTCGGACCCCCGAACGAGGCTCAGGAACTCGATATAGCCCAAAGGCTCGACCACGCGCAGTCGGGGATGCGTCATGAGGCCGGCCGCGGTGAGCCGGGCACGACCGCGCGGGTGCAGCGGGAGGATGATCTCCACCTGGTCGGCGACGGCGTGCATCGCCTTGACCAGGGCGGTCGCGTCGGCCGGGTCGTCCACGTTGCCCGGGCGGTGCAGCGTCGCGACGACGTACCGATCCGTGATCCCGTGCTCGGCCCGGGCCCGGGCCGCGTCGAACCGATCGAGGTTGGCCAGCAGGGTGTCGATCATCGGATTGCCGACCAGGTGTATCCGGGCCGGGTCGACGCCCTCGTTGCCCAGGTGCGCGACCGCGTCCGCGCTCGTGGCGAACAGCAGGTCACACAGGCGGTCGGTGACGATCCGGTTGATCTCCTCCGGCATCGACATGTCGAAGCTGCGCAGGCCCGCCTCGACGTGGGCGAGCGCAATGCCCATCTTGGCGGCCACCAGGGCGGCCGCGACGGTCGAGTTGACGTCGCCGTAGACCACGACCATGGTCGGCCGGACCTCGTCGAACAGCTTCTCCAGGCCCACCATCGTCGCGGCCGTCTGCTGCGCGTGCGTGCCGGAGCCCACGCCCAGGTTGATGTTCGGCTGGGGCAGTCCCAGCTCGCGGAAGAACACGTCCGAGAGCCGGTCGTCGTAGTGCTGGCCGGTATGGACCAGTTGCTGCGGGACGGCGAGGCGCTCCAACCCTCGCAGGACCGGCGCCGCCTTCGGGAAGTTGGGTCGGGCACCGGTGATGTGAACGACGAGCGTCATCGCTACCTTCCTCGCAACACGTCCGATCCGGCGGAGCCTGTGTAGCCTCTCACACCCGACTGGCTACTTCTTCTTCCGCCACTTCTCCGGCTCCAGCGCGGACATGTACTCGACGTAGGCCTTGACGACCTCGGGCGTGGGCCCGTCCATCCGGATCACGCCGTTCTCGAGCCAGATCGTCCGCTCACAGGACTTGCGGATCGTCTCCAGCTCGTGGCTGACCAGGAACACGGTGCCCGCTCCCGCCCGCAGTTCCTGCACGCGCTGCTCACTGCGCTTGAGGAACTGCTGGTCGCCGGTGGCCAGCGCCTCGTCGATGAGCAGGATGTCGTGGGTCTTGGACGCCGCGATCGCGAAGCGCAGTCGGGCCGCCATACCCGACGAGTACGTCCGCATGGGCAGCGAAGCGAAGTCGCCCTTGTCGTTGATGCCCGAGAACTCGATGATCTCCTTGACCCGGGCCATGACCTCGGACCGGCGCATACCCATGGCCAGGCAGCCGAGGATGACGTTCTGCTCGCCGGACAGGTCGTTGAGCAGCACCGCGTTGACGCCGAGCAGCGCCGGCTGGCGCTTGGTGTAGACCGCGCCGCTGGCGGCGGGAATGAGGCCGGCGATCGCCCGCAGCAGCGTCGACTTGCCGGACCCGTTGCTGCCGATGAGGCCGATGGCGTCGCCCTCGTAGGCGGCGAAGCTGACCCCGCGGACGGCGTGCACCCAGCGACGGCCCTTGTTGCCCGACCCGGTCAGGATCCGCTTGAGCGCGGCCGTCGGGCTGGCGGCCGAGCCGATCGACCCCCGCACCTCGTACGTGACGTGCAGGTTGTCGACCACCACCGTCGGGTTCCGCGTGTAGGCCTGCGCCCCGATCAGCCGGCCACGCTCCGGCGCGACGTCAGCCACGTCCGTACTCCGCCTCCGCTCGCCAGAAGTAGATAAAGCCCGCGATGCCCACCACCAGGGCCCAGGCCGCGCCCATGATCCACAGCTGGTTGACCGGCGAGCCCAGCGGCACGTTCTCCATGAGGGAGTACCGAGCCAGTTCGATGTACACGAGGGCCGGGTTCGCGAGCACGATCGGCTGCGCCCACGAGGGCAGGTGCGCCTGGAAGAGCTCGACGCTGTACAGCACGGCCGACCCGTACATCCAGACGCGCAGTACGTAGGGCAGCACCTGCCGCACGTCGGCGATCTTGGCACCGATGCGGGCCAGGATGAACCCCAGGCCCAGGTTGAACGCGAACTGCAGCGCCAGCGTGGGCGCCAGGTACACCCACTCGACCGTGATCGGCTCGCCGGTGGCGACCACGATGCCGGCCAGCACCACCATCGACACCAGCACGCCTTCGAGCTGGGAGATGACCATCGCGATCGGCAGGCTCGCCCGCGGGAACTGCAGCGCCCGGACGAGGCCGAGCTGGCCGCTGATGGACGAGACCGCGTACTGGGCCGCGTTCTGGGTGGCGGTGAAGATGAACATGCCGACGCAGAGGTATCCGACGAAGTTGTCCACCCCGCGTCGAGCCCCGAGGATCACGCCGAAGACCAGGAAGTAGATGCCCGCGTTCAGCAGCGGCGTGAGGACCTGCCAGAGCCGTCCCAGGCGGGTGGCCCCGAACGACGCGACCGTCCGCCCGTTCGCGTAGGCCAGGATGAACTCGCGGCACCGCCACAGGTCGCGGATGTAGGTGCCGAGGCTGGGACGGGCCGAGGCCGGCCGCAACCCGTGCCGCCGCGCCAGCTCGGCCAGCGACGGCGGGCCCTCCGGCGCCTCCAGGAACCGCGGCAGCAGCGCGGTCTCCGCCGCGTGCAGCGGCGGCATGCCCGGCGGGCCGCTCGGCTGCCGGGGCGGGGTGGTCAGGTCCGGAGGCCGGGTGAAGACGACCGTGGTCTCGGTCTCCTCCGGCGGAGGTGGCCCGGTCATCGGGGTCGCGGGCGACGACGGCGCCGCCGGCTGACCGAACCACGGGTAGGCGGAACTGCCGGGAACCGTCTCTCGCGCATCGTCCGCGTAGTGTCGTCCCGGCATCGGATCCGCGCCCCGCGCCACCGTGGACCTCCCGCCGTCCCTGATTGGGTGGAAGGCAACAAACCGGCCAGTCACCATCAGCCACCCGATACGGGCGGCAGCGCCGACAGGTTAACAGGAGCCTCAGCCAGGCACTAGCCGGGCCGTCGCCGCCTGGACCGGCCGCCCGGCCCCGCCGTACGCGGCGATCGCCTACCGGTCGGCGCCCGCCGGGGCCGGACCTCGCCGGCTGAGCACGCCGTCGCGCACCGCCCGCCGCAGCCGCTGCGGCACCAGCCAAACCTGGGCGAACGTGACGTAGTCCAGGAAACCCGGCCGGCCGTACCCGTGGGCCTCCCGCAGCAACGTCCAGCACGCCCGCGGGCTGCCGGTCGGCGCGGCCATCGCGCTGATGACGCTCATGAGCAGCGCGGCGTAGGCCCGCGGCGTGAACAGCTCGCGGTTGGCGCGGATCCACTCGAGCTGCTCGCGCCACGGCGCATCGAAGCTCACCCGCGGCCGGTCCTCGTCGGTGTGCCAGATCACCAGGGGCTGCTCCGCCATGAGGACGCCGGTGCCCTCCTCCCGCAGCGCCCGCAGCGTCCAGTCCAGCTCCTGGAGGCGCCGCAGGCCGACGGTGAACGGCACCCGCCGCAACAGCTCGGTCGGAGCCATGATCGTGGATGTCTGAATGAAGCCGTCGCCGTGGAACAGCCCCCGCCGCACCGCGAGGTACTCGCTGATCGGCTCGCCCGGCTCGGGAAGCCGGCGGGGGACGACGAACTCGGCCCGCGGGGTCCGGTTGACCAGTCGACTGACCACGATCGGCCAGCGGTACGACGACGCCGCGGCGAGCTCGAGCTGGACGGCGAGCTTGGTCGGCAGCCACTCGTCGTCGTCGTCGAGCAACGCGGTCCACCGCGCCCGCGCCTCCCGGGCGCCGACGTTGCGCGCGTTGGGCGCCCCGCCCGACTCCGGCAGCTCGACGATCCGGAGCCGGTCGTCGCCGAGCTGCGTCAGCGCGGCCCGGCTGCGCGGATCGGGCCCGTCGATGACGACGATGACCTCGATGTTCTCGACCGTCTGGCCGAGTGCGCTGCGGACGGCCCGCACCACCAGGTCCGGCCGGTCGCGGGTCGGGATCACCACGCTGACGTCAGGCGTCGAGAGCATGGGCACCTCTTTACCCGGCCGGACCGGGCGGCGTCCAGCCGGTACGGCGCGTCGACACCGCCGCCACGCCGTCACGCCGGCGACCCGGCCGCCCATCGTCGTCGGTGACCCGTCGTCGGCGGACCGACACCCAGGGTCACCGTCCGCGGGCGTGCTAGGTTCTGCCCCGTGTCCGGGGCGGTTACGCATAGGCACCGCGGTCGACCCCACCGCCGCGCGGTGGACGTCGTCACGAGCCACCGCAGCGCGGGGAACGTCAGGCCGAGCCACGGCAGCGTGCGGGACGTTGCGGTGTTCCGCCTGACGCTGTCCGGGTTGGGCGCCGCATGAGCCCGGTCCCCCGGGTCGTCCGCAACGACTGGTCCTCGGTCACCGTGCCCGACCTCGAGGCGGACTGGCGGCCGACCACCACGGTGAGCGTCATCATTCCGGCCTTCGGCGGCCAGGCCGAGCTGGATCTCGTCCTCGCGGCCCTGAGCCGGCAGACCTGGCCGGTCGACCTCCTCGAAGTGATCGTCGTCGACGACGGTTCCGACCCGCCGCTGCGCCTGCCCGACGCCCGGCCACCGCACACGACCCTGTTGCGCGTGCGCGACGGCTGGGGCAAGGCCAACGCGCTGCGGACCGGGGTGGCGGCGAGCTCCGGGGAGATCCTGCACCTGCTCGACGCGGACATGGTCGTCTATCCGGAGCACGTGGCGGCCCTCGCCCGGTGGCCCACGGTGCTGCCGTACGCCGTGGTGCTGGGCGCCAAGCGGTTCGTCGACCCGGCCGGGCACGGCCCCTGGCCGGACCCGGAGCGGGTCGTGCGCGCCTGGGAGGCCGGGGCGGCCGCCGGCCTGTTCGGCGGCGCGGCCGGCGAGCCGCACGAGTACCAGGAGCGCTACATCGCGCAGACCGACCAGCTCCGCGCGGCCGACCACCTCGCCTTCCGCATCGTCGTCGGGGCCAGCCTCGCGCTGCGACGCGAGCTCTACGACGCGGCCGGCGGACCGGACCCGGCGCTGCGGTTCGGCAACGACACGGAGTTCGGCTACCGCCTGGCCCAGGCCGGTGCCGTGATCATCCCCGAGCCCCGGGCGCGCGCCTGGCACCTGGGACCCACGCACGTGATGCGCCAGCACGACGCGGTGGCCCGGTACCGCCAGGCGTTCCTGGCCGACCGGGTGCCCTACCCCCGCCACTGGCGCAAGGTCGGCGGCACCACGTGGACGGTCCCGCTCGTCGAGGTGGTGACGAGCGTGGCGGACCAGCCCCTGGAACGCGTGCGGGCCGCGGTCGACTCGGTGCTGCGCGGCACCGAGCGGGACGTCCGGGTCACCCTGGTCGGACCGTGGGACCGGCTCGAGGGCGGTCGGGTGTCGGCGTTCGGCGACCCCTTGCTTGAGGCCCGACTGGTCGCCGCCACCTACCGCGGGGAGCCCCGCGTCCGGCTCGTCACGCAGCCACCGGAGACGTCCTTCCCGACGCCCTACCGGCTCGACCTGCCGGCCGGCCACGGCCTGGCCCCCGACGCCGTACGGAACCTGGTCGACCTGGCGGACCGGTACCGGGCCGGCGTCGTCCGGGTACCCGGGCCACCCGGCCAGCCCGACACGTACCTGTGGCGGACCTCGGCGCTGAGCCGGGCCCGATGGGTCCGGCAGCCCGGTGAGTCCCTGCTCGACGCGGTCGACGCGATCCACGGCCGCCGCGAGGCGACCGCCGAGGAGGTCGGGGTCGTCGATCTGACATCCTTCGAACCCAGCGAGCTGGCGAACGGCCTGCCCCAGCACGCCGCCGGTCGCACCCGCCGGGGCCGCCTGGTGCCGGCGACGGTGGAGGTCGAGGGCGTACGGTCGCTGGCGCGGGCCACGGTCGTGGTCGCCTGGCTGGGGGCCCGCCGGCTGCGCGCCGGGCTCCGGAACCTGCTCGCGAGGAATGGACGACCCACCGTAGGACCCAGAACTAGGTAGAAATGGACGAAATTCAGTGAACCAGCCATTTCACCACCCGATTCCCCGCGACGCCACCGTCTACGTGGCCGGGCACGCGGGCCTGGCCGGCTCGGCGATCTGGCGCCACCTGCAGGCCGAGGGGTTCACCAACCTCGTCGGGCTGCGGTCGTCGGAGCTCGACCTGCGCGATCCCGTGGCGACCCGCGACTTCTTCGCCCAGGTGCGGCCCCAGTACGTGATCGACGCGGCGGCCCGGGTCGGCGGCATCCTGGCCAACGACCGCGAGCCGGCGGAGTTCCTCTCCGACAACCTGCGCATCCAGCTGAATCTCATCGACGCCGCCCGCGAGTTCGGGGTCACCCGACTGCTCTTCCTCGGATCGAGCTGCATCTACCCCCGGCTGGCCGAGCAGCCGATCCGGGAGGAGTCGCTGCTGACCGGTCCGCTGGAGCCGACGAACGCGGCGTACGCCATCGCGAAGATCGCCGGAATCGCGCACGTCCAGGCGATGCGGCGGCAGTACGGCTGCTCCTTCATCAGCGCCATGCCGACCAACCTGTACGGCCCGGGCGACAACTTCGACCCGGAACGGTCGCACGTGCTGCCGGCGTTGATCCACCGCCTGCACACCGCCGCCCGCAAGGGCGATCGATCGGTGACGGTGTGGGGAACCGGAAATCCCCGCCGCGAGTTCCTCTACGTCGACGACCTCGCCTCCGCCTGCCTGCTGCTGCTGGAGCGCTACGACGGCGACCAGCCGATCAACGTCGGCACGGGCAAGGATCTGCCGATTCGCGATCTGGTGAGTCTGATATCTGACGTCGTGGGATTCTCCGGAGAGGTCATCTACGACGCCGCAAAACCGGACGGAACCCCACGCAAGGTGCTCGACATCAGCCGTATCACCGCACTCGGCTGGAAACCAACGGTTACGTTGCGCGACGGTATCGCTCGTACCTACGCCTGGTACCTGGACAACGTGGCTGCCCCCTCGTGACCAACGGCCGATAAACAGATAGGCTGCCGTGGCCACCCTCGCCCCGGGATGACGATTGAAGGACCTCTGAACGCTATGAGCGGGCCTGGTAGCTACCTCTGCTGCAGCGTGCGGATCGACGGATACGGCCCCGACGCTGCGGTGGCCGCCCTGCTGGAGTCACGTTACGGGCAAGCCCGCGGCGCGCACCTGTGCAATTCCTACACGCTCGCGCTCGCGCTGCGCGATCCGGCCTACCGGGAGGTCCTCAACAGCGGCGACCTGAACTTCGCCGACGGGCACTACGTGGCGATGGTGGGCCGGTGGCGTGGCCAGAAGGACCTGACCGAGCGGGTCTACGGGCCGGACCTGATGAAGCGGACCATGGACCGGGGCCGCGAGCGCGGGCTGCGGCACTACCTGTACGGGGCGAAGCCGAAGACCGTGGAGCGGCTGGCCGAGGTGCTGCGGGAGCGCTACCCCGGGGTGCAGATCGTCGGCGTCGAGTCGCCGCCGTTCCGGCCGCTGACCGAGCAGGAGGAGGCCGAGCTGGCCGCCCGGGTGGCGGAGGCCAAGCCCGACATCCTCTGGGTGGGCACCGGTACCCCCCGCCAGGACGAGTTCGTGGCCCGCTACACGAGCATGCTCGGCTGCACCGTCGTGCCGGTCGGCGCGGCCTTCGACTTCCACTCGGGCAACAAGCGGGCCGCGCCGCAGTGGATCCAGCGCGCCGGCTTCGAGTGGCTGTTCCGCTTCGCCATGGAGCCGCGGCGGCTGTGGCGGCGGTACCTCATCGGCATTCCGGTCTTCATCTTCGGCGTGGTGACCGACCTCGGC
>Ga0310831_100349_pt1 | contig 28620 bp, 20 predicted proteins | sample WT_ome_6_FD_201307 | JGI IMG/M metagenome (GOLD analysis project Ga0310831, IMG submission 201307) | Sorghum-adapted microbial communities enriched on wild type (WT) sorghum from Joint BioEnergy Institute, Emeryville, California, United... ... | reverse complement strand
GCTCGAGGTCGTGGCGCCGCAGCTCGGCGATCGGGCCCCGGGCCGGCGCCCGCCCCGTCCGCGCCGCGGTGCGGAGCCGCTGCAGCAGGATGTCGTGCCACGACTCGTCGTAGACCGGGGGCGGGGCGTCGGCCGGCCGCCGCTCGTGCAGGGCGAGGCACTCGTCGGCCTCCTGACGGGCGGCCGGCAGCTCGGTCATGGACGCGGCGGCGCTGATCCCGGCGGCCAACGCCATCGACGGGGGCAACGCCGCGGCCAACGCCTCCGTCCACCGGCGCGCCGCGGCCGCCGCCTCGCCGGGGAGCAGCGTGTAGACGGTGGTGCCGTCCAGGGCGCTGCGACCGGGCCGCGACCAGCCGAACCCCGTGGTGGCCCGCTCGAAGGTCAGCAGCAGCGCCGCCTGCCGCTCGCCCCGCGGCCGCACCGCGATCACCCGGATGGGACCGGGCGGCAGCCCGAGCCGGCTCATGATGGTGGCCGCGTCGGCGGTTCCCGCCAGCAGCCGCGTGACCAGGTCCGACTCGATCTGCCGCTCCAGGTCGGCGCTGACCCGGGAACGCAGCAGGTGCAGCGCCACCGTGCGCGCCGCGTCGAGCAGGGCCTGCCGCCCGGGCTCGTCCAGGGGCTCGGCGGCGGTCACCCACACCGAGCCGAGGAACTCCCGCCCGGCCCGGACGGCCGCCACCATCCGGCCGGTCAGCCCCTGCTCGGCGTCGGGCGGGATGAACAGCGGCTCGTCCGAGGTCGCGAGGTGGGCGAAGACGCCGCTGTCGTGGAACAGGCGGCGCAACCGCTCGGGCGCCTGCCGACCCAGGATCGTCTCCACGCGGGCCCGGTCGGCGTGCTGCTGCAGGCCCGAGTAGGCCAGCACCCGGGACTGGGGGTCCTCGATGGTCACCGCGCCGCCGATGGCCTCGGCCACGCTGTCGGCGAGCGAGAACAGGTCGGTCGGGCCCCGCCCCGACTCGGTCTCCCGCCCCTCCAGCACGAGCCCGAACACGACCCCGGCCAGCTCGCTCCAGGAGACGACTGGATCGACGGTCATCACGGCGATGTCCCCGGTCAGCGGCGCGGTGGCGTCGGCCGCCTCATCCCCGGGGCCGGCGGCTTCGTCCACTTTGACCATGACCACCACGGCCCGCGCCGCCTCCGCCCAGCGCACCGCCTCGGCCACCGAGGTGGCCCCGATCGCCAGCAGCACGTCACCGGCGACCGGCCGCCCGCCGAGCGTCTCGGGCAGCACCACGTGGCGCAGCTCGGTCGAGCGCGGCACCCGGCCGCCGGTGAGCCGCACGCCGTAGCCGCCGAGCACGTTGACCAAGCGGTCCAACCTGACCATGCCGCGTCCCTACTGTCGACCCGACGACCACGGCCACGTCCGTCGACCCCGCTCACGGACGGCCCATGGCTCACCATTCTCGGCGACCGCGCCCGCGGCCCGACCGCCAGATCGACACCCGTGTCTGGCCGACCTCCCCCGACGCGGCGGGCGGCCGGTCCGCCGCCGTCGAACGAGCGCTCGTCGCGACGCGGCCGCCGTGATATCCGGCTTGACCTGGAGTGCGCTCCAGGTTGCAGAGTGGGCGCCATGGGTTCACCGGCAACTGACGGGGCGCGCGGCGGGCAGTCGATCGGCGAAGTCGCCCGCCGGACGGGCATCCCTGTCGACACATTGCGGTTCTACGACCGGTTGGGACTCCTGGGTGACCTGCCCCGGACCGCCGGCGGCCACCGGGTCTTCGACGAGCAGGCCCTCGGGCTGCTCGACCTGGTGGTCCGGCTGCGCCGCACCGGCATGCCCATCGACGATGTGCGGGACTTCGTCGACCTGGTGCGCACGAACCGCGACGTGGCCGGCCGGATCGCCCTGCTGCGCCGGCACCGCGAGCGGGTGCTGGGCCAGCTCGACCAGCTGGGCCGGGACCTCGAGGTGATCGAGTGGAAGATCGCGGCCTACACGGCCGTCGAGAAGGGCGCCGAGCCCCCACCACCGCCACCGGACTGGCCCAACCCCTCCGATGCCCTCCCCGAACCCGACGACCTCGCCCCGTCGACCGGGAAGGCCACCGTCGTCCCCGGAACGCCACGACCGACCCTCGGAAAGCCCTCTCCGTGACCAAGAAAGAGGAGCGATGAGCACCGACCAGACGACCGTGACCAGCAGCCTCCGACGCCTGGGCGGGAAGGGGCCCGAGGTGTCGGCCATCGGCGTCGGCACCTGGGCGCTGGGTGGCCCGTACACCTTCGACGGCCGCGACGCCGGCTGGGGGCAGGTCGATGACCAGGTCAGCTTCCGGGCGCTGCACACCGCCATCGACCACGGGGCCCGGCTGATCGACACCGCCGCGAGCTACGGCGCCGGGCACAGTGAGCGGGTCGTCGGGCAGGCGCTGGCCCAGCTCCCCGGCGACGTCCGTGACCAGATCGTGGTCGCGACCAAGTTCGGGCTCGTCTTCGACGAGGCCACGCGCAGCGGTGGCGGCACCGACGTCTCCCCCGCCGCGATCCGAACCGAGTGCGAGGCCAGCCTGCGGCGGCTCGGGGTCGAGGCCATCGGCCTGTACCAGCTGCACGGCGGGGCGGACGGCGCCCGCGGGGCCGAGGACGTCGTGGCGGTGCTGGAGGACCTGGTCCGCGAGGGGAAGATCCGCTGGTTCGGCACCAGCCAGGACACACCAGAGATCATCAATGTGTTCGCGCGGTCGCCGCACGCCGTGTCGGTCCAGACCCAGGTCAACGTGTTCGGCTGGTCGCAGAGCGTGCTCGCCACGGCCCGGGCGCACAACCTGTCGGTGCTGGCCCGCTCGCCGCTCGCCATGGGGCTGCTGAGCGGCCGGTACACCCTGGACAACCGGCCGGCCCCGGGCGACGTGCGACTGGACACCCCGTGGTGGAGCTACTTCGACGACGACGCCATGGCCTCCTGGCTGAGCCGGCTGGAGCGGGTGCGCGAGCTGCTGACCACCGGCGGCCGGTCGCTGGTCCAGGGAGCCCTGAGCTACCTGTGGGCGGTGGACCCGGCCATCATCCCGCTGCCCGGCATCCGGACCCCGGCCCAGGCCGAGGAGAACATCGGGGCGTTGCGCTTCGGGCCGCTGCCCCCCGAGGTGGCCGCCGAGGTGACCGCGCTGCTGGCCGACTCGCCGGAACGGCGACCCTGACGACTCCGGCGACGCCTCGCGGCCGTCAGCCGACGATCGCCTGGGCGAGGGCCACGCCCGCGAAGGCGGCGCCGATCCCCGCCCCGAGGTTGGCGAGAACGGAGGCGACCGCGACGGGCCACGCGCGGGTCTGTACGAGCCGCAGCGTTTCGTAGCTGAAGGTGGAGTAGGTGGTGAGGGCGCCGCAGAAGCCCGTTCCGGCCAGCAGCAGGAACGCATCGTTGGCCGGGAGCCCGACCAGGAAGCCGAGCAGCAGCGAGCCGGTCACGTTGACGGTCACCGTGCCCCACGGAAACACCGAGTCGTGACGGGCCCGGATCGCCTGGTCGGTGAGGTAGCGCAGCGGCGCCCCCACCGCCGCCCCGAGCGCCACCAGCAGCGCGGCCATCATCGCGGGCCTCGCCGGTGGCGGTCGGGACGGTGTGCGATTTGTTTCGGAGCGGCCGTACGCCGGGCGGCCGTGCGCCGGCGTACGGTCCGGACCGCCGCGCCGGTCAGCCCGGCCCCGGCCCCCACCGCCAGCATGGCGGCGACCAGCGTGCCACCGAGGTAGAGCAGCGCGGTGCGGGCAGCGCCGACGGACACCGCCTGCTCGATCTCGACCGCGTAGGCGGAGAAGGTGGTGAATCCGCCGAGCACCCCGACGCCGAGGAAGGGGCGCAGCAGGCGCCGGCCGGCCCACACCTCGGTGAGCAGCACCATGAGCACCCCGATGAGCAGACACCCGGTGACGTTGACCGCGAACGTCGCCCACGGGAACTGACCGGCCACGGACGGGACCGCCTCGTGCAGGCCGAAGCGGGCCAGCGACCCGACGACGCCGCCCGCGGCGACCGCGCCCAGCTCCGGCCAACGACCAGCCCGCCGCGCCGCCGTGGCCTGGTCCGGTCGGCGGACGACGCTGGAAACGCTGGTCATCGGTGATCGCCCGGGCCCGATCAGGCGCCGCCGGGGCGGACGAGGCCGGTTTCGTACGCGAACACCGCCGCCTGGGTGCGGTCGCGCAGGTCGAGCTTGGCGAGGATCCGGCTCACGTGCGTCTTCACCGTCTGCTCGGCCACCACGAGGTGCTCGGCGATCTCCGCATTGGACAGTCCCTGCGCGATGAGCGCGAGCACCTCGGTCTCGCGCTCGGTCAGCTCGCCGATGCGCTCCTTGAGCGGGGCGCGCGGGCCGCTGGCCAGCCGGGCGAACTCGGCGATGAGCCGCTTGGTGACGTTCGGGGCGAGCAGCGCGTCACCGGCCGCGACGACCCGGACCGCGTGGGCGAGCTCGGCGGCCGACGCGTCCTTGAGCAGGAAGCCGGAGGCCCCGGCGCGCAGCGCCTCGTAGACGTACTCGTCCAGGTCGAATGTGGTCAGGATCAGGACCTTGACCGTGGAGTCGGCCGGGGCGGTGATGCGGCGGGTCGCCTCGATGCCGTCGACCACAGGCATGCGAATATCCATCAACACCACGTCGGGCTGGAGCTCGGCGACCTTGGCCACCGCGTCGCGGCCGTCCACGGCCTGGCCGACCACCGTGATGTCCGGCTCGGCGTTGAGCAGCACGGAGAAGCCCTGGCGCACGAGCATCTGGTCATCGGCGACCAGGACCCGGATCGTCGTCATGCCGTCTCCTCGACGGGTGGCGTGTACGCGGGCGCCGGCAGGCGGGCCACCACCTGATACCCGCCCTCCGGCGTGGGCCCGGTGGTCAGCTTGCCGCCGAGCATGGCGACCCGTTCCCGCATGCCCAGCAGGCCGTGACCTGTGCCACTGGACGGCGGCGCTGGGCGCGTGGGCGCGGTGTTGCGGACCTGGATGACCAGGCTGGTCGGATGGTAGGTGAGCTCGACCTCGACGGCGGCACCGGGCGCGTGCCGGATGGCGTTGCTCAGCGCCTCCTGCACGATCCGGTACGCCGACAGCTCCACCCCGGGCGGCAGCGGACGCGGCTCGCCGATGGTCCGCGTGGTGACGGCGAGCCCGGCGTCGCGGACGTTGCCGACCAGCTCGTCGAGCTGCTGCAGGGTGGGCTGCGGCACGTGGCCGTCCGACGGCGGGCTCTCCACCCGCAGCACGCCCAGCACGCGACGCAGCTCCACGAGCGCGGCCAGGGCGTTGCCCCGGATGCCGGCGAGGGTCTGCCGCAGCTCCTCGGGTGGGTCCTCGACCAGGTGGGGGGCGACCTGGGCCTGGATGGAGATGACCGACAGGTGGTGGGCCACGACGTCGTGCAGCTCCCGGGCGATCCGGGCGCGCTCCTCGAGCAGGGTCCGCCGGGCCCGTTCCTCGGCCGAGATCTGCTCCTGGGCGGCGAGCCGGGTGTGGGCCAGCCGCCGGACGCGCCGTACACCCCCGAGCAACGCGGCGATGCCACAGATCGTGACGACCTGGCCGAAGTGCGTGTAGAACACGGCCACGGTCCACGGCGCGCCCGGGCTGTGGTTGTGGATGTCGGCCAGCGCGGTGGTGAGGCCGGCCGCCATGCTGACCGTCAGCGCCGCGACCACGACCGCCGGACGGGCCCGCAGCGCGAGCAGGAACAGCACCCCGGCCAGGGCGGCGACCGTGGCCCCGCTCCACGGGTAGGGGGCGCCGATGGCCAGCGCGCCGACCACCATGGCGGAGGTGACCACCCACCAGGCCAGCACCGGCGAGAGCATGGCCGCCACGACCGCGGCCGCCTGCACCGCGCTGAGCACGACCACCGGCCGGCTGTCCCCGCGGAACGCCACGAAGGACAGCGCCGCGTAGAGCACGACGAGGACGTGCGGCAGCGGGCCCAGCCACCGCGGCGACGCCAGGGGCGGCAGCGGGTCGGCGGCCACCCGCCGCAGGTCGGACCGCAGGGCCTGGGATACCGCGCGTACGCCGGTCCTCAGTCGCTGCACAGCGTCGGTCCTCAGTCGCCGTAGCGTGCGCCGGCCGCCACCTGTGCTCATCGCGAGCAATCTAGCCGCGGCCGGCGGCCCCCGCGCAATTCAGGCCTCGGTCGCGTCGCCCTCGGTCAGGCGTCAGCCTCGGTTGGGCGTCAGCCCTGGTTGACGGCGACCGGGGTCTCGGTGACGCCCGGGGCCTCGGTGACGCCCGGCCGGGCGTCCGGTGCGGACGCGAACCGGTGGCGGTCGAGCTGAGCGGGGACACCGAGCGAGCGGCGCGGCGCGGCGGCACCCCGCGGGCCCGGCCGCTCGATGGCGTGGAACACCGCCCAGCACAGCAGCAGGGCCACCGCGAAGACGGGCAGCCAGGCCACCCGGGCGGCCACCCAGCGCGCGCTGTCCGGCACCGTGTGCAGCCCGAGCAGCGGCTCGCCGGCGAGCAGGCCCAGCGAGGTGACGCCGAGCATGGCGGTCTGGTGCCAGAGGAAGATCGTCATCGCGAACAGGTTCACCATCGCGACCACGGCCCACGCCACCGGGCGGGCCATGGCGCGGCGCAGCGGCTCCATGAGCAGGCCGGCCGCCCCGCACTGGGCGAGCCCGAACGTGACCGCGGCCAGGCTGGGCGGGTTCAGGTTGGAGAAGCCCGAGCCCGGTACGCCGACCATCGACGCCGGGTACCCGGCCCCGATGACCAGCGCCGCCGTGGCGACGACGCCGCCGCCCAGCAGCACCCGCAGGGTCGTCCGGTCCCGCAGCCGGCCGCGCGCCCACGCCGCGCCGAGGGTGTACGGGACCAGCCAGCCGGCGAGGACGTTGACCCAGCCGATTGCGTCCACCCCGAAGCCGAGGCGCAGCACGTCGACGAGCACGACGACGGCCAGCGGCCATCCCGGATGGAGCCGGGCGACGAGCGGGGTCAGGGCGGTGAGCCCCGCGAACACGGCCAGGAACCACAGGGGCGAGACCACCAGCCGCAACATGGTGGTCACGGTCAGTGAATCCACATGGGACAGCAGCAGGCCCACGGTGACGAGCGCCCACACCCCGAGGACCGCGACCACCGGCCGGGAGAGCCGGACCAGCCGGGCCGCGACCCACGTGCCGTAGCGGACCCCCTCGGCCCGGGCCCGTTCGTATCCCTTGGCCGCTACCAGGCCACCGACCAGGAAGAAGACCGCGAGGGTCTGCAGCACCCAGGACACCGGGGTCCACAGCGGCAGGTACTCCAGCGGGCTCACGTCGGTCATCGCGCCGTCGTCGACCACCATGGCCGTGACCAGCCAGTGCCCGAGTACGACACCGGCGATGGCGAAGGCCCGCAGCGCGTCCACGGCCCGGTCCCGGCCCGCGGGCGTGGCCGCCTCGATGCGCCGCACCAGCTCACGCACCGCGCCCCTCCTTGGGTTCGGCGATCCGGCCGGCGGCCGACGGCGCCGGACGCGCGGTGGGCCGCTGCGCCAGGCGGCCCATCCGGCGCGCAGGGGTCCGGGATGACACGTCCACCGTCCTCAGCCAAGATCCTCTCTGGCTTCCCGACGGTACGGATCGGCGCGCCTGGTCCGCGTCCCACCGCAGGATGCATTCGGGCGTAGCTCTCCAGTACTACGGCCGGCGGTCACGGGAACGGCTCGGCTCGGCACACGCGGGCGGTACGGCGCGGGGAGACCTGTCGATCCCGGCCCGCCGGCCGCGTTTCGGGTGGGCTCGCCACCTGCGCGCGGTGCCGGAGCGGCCGCCGGGTCACTCTCCTGTCCGCCAGTGGCCGGAAGGCGGGCCCGGCGGATCGGTCGGCGTGAGGAAACCCTTGATCGCGGGTCGGAGCGTGACCAGGTGGTTCACCTTCTTCGGCACAGGCTGTCCCGTGTACGGCAGCTTGGTGCGGCCATCGGGGCCGGGGGGCGCGAGCGGCTGGCGGACCTCCAGGTACCCGCCGTGCGGCAGGCGCCGGATGATGCCCGTCTCCACGCCGTGGGCCAGCACCTCCCGGTCGTGCTGCTGCAGACCCAGGCAGATGCGGTAGGTGATCCAGTACGCCACGGGCGGCAGGAGCAGCAGCGCGACGCGACCGGCCCAGGTCATCGCGTTCGTGCTCACATCGAAGGTGAAGGCGATGACATCGCTGGCGCCGAAGACCGTCAGCACGAGATAGAAGGTGATGGCCATGGCGCCCAGCGCGGTACGCATCGGGACGTCGCGCGGCCGTTCGAGCAGATGATGCTCCCGGTCGTCCCGGCGCATACGCGCCTCCAGTAACGGGTACACCATCGGCAGCCCGACGAGGATGGTCGGCAACACCACCGCGGGCCAGAAGGTCGGGGCGATGGCGTATCCGTTGCCGATCGGGAGCGTGACCTCCCAGGGCGGCATCAGCCGGACGGCGCCGTCAAGGAACATGAGGTACCAGGCCGGCTGCGATGCGGACGCCGCAACCGCCCCATGGGAGGGCCCGAAGAGCCAGACCGGATTCACCTGGACCAGGCCGCCGAGCAGCGCGATCACGCCGAACACGAGCACGAACAGGCCAACCTGCTTCACCGCATACCGCGGGAACAGGCGGTCGCCGACGACGTTGGCGTTCGTACGCCCCGCCCCCGGCCACTGGGCCGGCTTATGCCGGAGCCTCAGTCCTATCAGGACGGCAACCAGAGCCAACAGAAGCGCAGGGAGCAGCAGCACGTGGAGGATGTAGAAGCGGCCGATGATCACCTCGCCCGGGAACTCGCCGCCGAACAGCGTCGACGTCAGCCAGGTGCCGACGACCGGCACCGACAGGGTGATGCTCCACAGGACGCGCAGGCCGCTCGCGGACAGGCCGTCGTCCAGCATCATGTAGCCGGTGTAGCTGGTGAACAGGCCGACCCAGAACACGAGCAGGCCGACGATCCACTTGAGCTTGCGCGGCTTGCGGAAGGCACCGGTGAAGAAGACTCGCAACAAATACGCAATAATCGATGCTATGAACAGCATCGACGCCCAGTGGTGCATCTGGCGTATGAGAAGACCACCGCGGACGTCGAAGGAAATGTCCAATGTGGAGGCGTACGCCTCCGACATGGGCGTCCCCCGCAGCGGCGTGTACGACCCGTCGTACACGATCTCGTCCATCGACGGCTCGAAGAACACGGCCAGGAACACTCCGGTGACCACCAACGTGACGAGCGAGTAGAGCGCGATCTCGCCCAGCAGGAAGGACCAGTGCTCGGGAAGGACCCGGTTGAGAACACCGCGCAACGGTGTGGCCGGTCGCCGGCGCTCGTCCGATGCCGGAGTGGTCCGACCTGGCGGCGCGGCCCGGTCACGCCGTCGACGCTCCGTCGCCGGGTCCACCCGGTGTTCGATGCCGGAGGCTTCTGTAGTGGTGCGCACGTTCATGCCGGCCCCTGTTCGTGACGTTGCCTGCGCCGCGGATCGATCGCGGGTGCTTCAAACAGGAGACGGCGGTGGTCTCGCCAATGTGACCGCGCTGCCGTGTGACGTGGACAACCGATGGTTGATGTCACAGCCGAGTCCCGCTTCGGCAGCCCGCGATGGTCAGCCGGGGCACGGGTCGGGGCTGGGTCAGGGCAAGCGGCGGGGCGCTAGTCGAGGTCGACCACCTCGAACTCGAGCAGGTCCGCGCGCGTGGCCACCGGCGGTTGGCCACCGCCGTGCGCCTCCTTGGCGGGCCCGTCCCGCCACGCCTCGAAGGCCTCCTGGCTCTCCCACGTGGTGACCACGAAGTAGCGGGTCTCACCGGCGACCGGGCGGAGCAGCTGGAACCCCAGGAACCCCGGCTGGTTGTCCACGGCGCGCTTCCGCGCGGCGAACCGCTTCTCCAGCTCGGGCCCGGCGCCCTCGGGAACGTGGATGGCGTTGATCTTGACTACGGCCATGACCGAATCCTTTCACAGGGATCGTGGAGCCGGCGGGCGATGCGACGTCCCACCGGTCGGGCGGGGGACCACACGGCCAGCTGCGCCGTACCCATCGGTTCAGCCACCCGTGATGCCGGTGCACCTCATGCTGGTTCCTCTTCTCAGCACGGCCTACACGGCGATCCGTGACCCGACGATCGCCGTGCGGTTGTGGGGCAGGTGAAAGTGGCCGGTGGGATCGGCCGTTGCCCGTGAGGTCACGATGAACAGCCGCTTCCGCCAGCGAGCCATGGTCGCGGCTTCGCCCAGTTCCAGCTCCACATGGGACAGGAAGTACGACGCCCGGTCCAGGGCGACGGGACCGCCGGTGATCGCCGGGTCGAGCCGGCCGAGGATCGCGGGCAGGTCCGGCTCCTCCTTGTAGCCGGTCCGAACGGTGACGTGGACGATCCCGTCGTCGACCGGGCCGAGATCGTCGACCGCGACGACCTGGTCGGTCGGAACGCGGGGCACCGGCTCGGTCTCGACCGTGACGATCACCAGACGCCGGTGCCGGACGTGCTGATGGCCGACGTTGGTCCGCAGCGCCAACGGCGTGGTCTCCTTGCCCTGGTTGAGGTAGATGGCCGTGCCATCGACGATTCCGACTGGCTCGCGGCGCAGCCGGGCGATGAAGTCCCTCAGGGACCCTTCCTGCCGACGACGCTCGGCCGTGACGATCGCCTGGCCGCGCTGCCAGGTCATCATCACGGCATACGTGACGACCGCCACCGCCAGCGGGATCCACGCGCCATGGCGCAGCTTGGTCAGGTTGGCCGAGAAGAAGAGCAGGTCGACGACGATGAGCGGAGCCGCGCCGACTCCGAGGAGCCACCACGACGTACGCCACCGCAGCCGCGCGACGGCGAAGAACAGCAGCGTGGTGATGGTGATCGTCCCGGTGACGGCCATACCGAAGGCGTACGCGAGCCCGGTCGAACTTCGGAACGCGAGGACCAGGACGAGCACCGACACCATCAGCAGCCAGTTGACCGCGGGTATGTAGATCTGGCCGATCCGTGACTCCGAGGTGTGGGTCAGGTGAAGTCGGGGAAGGTAGCCGAGCTGGGCGGCCTGCGCGGCCACCGAGTACGTGCCGCTGATGACGGCCTGGGAGGCGATCACGGTGGCGGCCGTGGCCAGCCCGACGAGCGGGACCCGGGCCCAGTCGGGCGCGAGCAGGAAGAACGGGCTGCCCACGGGGCTCGGCTCACGAAGGACCAGCGCACCCTGGCCCAGGTAGCTCGCGATGCAGGCCGGGAAGACGAGATACAGCCAGGCCCGGGTGATCGCCCGTCGTCCGAAGTGACCCATGTCCGCGTACAGCGCCTCCGCCCCCGTGACCGCGAGGACGACGGCGGCGAGCGCGAAGAAGGCGACGTGGGCGTTGTTCACCAGGAAGCCGAGGGCGTAGCTCGGCAGCAAAGCCCGAAGAACGCTCGGCTCCTCGGCGATACTCCGCACGCCGATGGCGCCGATGGCCACGAACCAGACGACCATCACCGGACCGAACAGGCGCCCGACGGTGCCGGTGCCCCGATGCTGCAGCGCGAACAGCGCGACAATGATCACTATCGTCACCGGCACGACGAGCTGCGCGAGGGCGGGCTGGACGACCTCCACGCCCTCGACGGCGGCCAGCACCGAGATGGCCGGCGTGATCATACTGTCGCCGAAGAACAGCGCCCCGCCGAAGACGCCCAACGCGGTCAGCCCGGCCACGACCCCGCCCCGGGCCCGCGCACCCCACCGCCGCACCTGGGTGAGCAGCGCGAGCAGGCCACCCTCGCCGTCGTGGTCGGCTCGCATGGCGAGCAGGACATAGGTGACCGTCACAATGACGATCACCGACCAGAACACCAGCGAGACAACCCCGAAGACATTCTCGGGCGTCACCGGAACCGGGCGTGGGGCCCGCGGGTCGAACACCGTCCGGAACGTGTAGATGGGGCTCGTGCCGATGTCGCCGAAGACCACCCCGAGGGCCGCGACCACCAGGCCGGGCGGGGCCCCGCCACCCTTCGCCTGCGAAAGCGGCATCGCTATCGGTGGCGCCGGACGGCTCCGGCGGCCGCCGTGGCCGCGCCCACGAGAAGGGTGCCGGCGGCCAGGGCTGCCCGGTGCTCGGAGAGCCACTCCTGAACACTGAAGCGGTGGGACTCGTCGTCGAACGACCCGTGGGCGCCGAAGTCCCAGCCGCTCGGGCTGTCGGCCGGCTGCCACAGGTTGGCCGGGCGAACCGGGCTGCTCGGCTCGCCCGTCTGCTGCGCTGAGAAGCCGGTGCGAGCCAGGTAGCGGTCCAGCAGCGCCGGGATGGTCCGGCTGCCGATGATCGTCGCCACCGTCACGCCGCCCACCCAGTACTCTCGGCGCCTCGGCTGGCGAGCCGCCCGCTCGATGGCTCGGGCCGCCAGCTCAGGCTGGTACACGGGCGGAACGGGGCGGGGGTGCCGACGCAGCCGGGACAGGACCCAGTCGAACTGCGGCGTATTGAGGCCGGGCAGGTGCACCATCGTCACGCGGACGCGGGTCTTCCGGTGGAGCAGTTCGCACCGGACGGACTCGGTGAACCCGACGATGGCGTGCTTGGCTCCACAGTAGACCGACTGCAGGGGAATCGACCGGTACGCCAGAGCCGACCCCACCTGGACGATCGTCCCGCTGTCTCGGGGCAGCATATGCCGGAGCGCCGCCATCGTGCCGTGGACGTAGCCCAGGTACGTCACCTCGGTGGCCCGGCGGTACTCCTCCGGCGTGATCTCCGTGAACGGGGCGAACACGGTGGTGAAGGCGTTGTTGACCCACACATCGATCGGGCCGAGCTCCGCGGCGGCCTGGGCGGCGGCCGCCTCCACCTGGCGGTAGTCGGCGACGTCCGTCTGGATCGGGAGCGCGACGCCTCCGGCCGCCCGGACCTCGTCGGCGGCCGCCTGCAGCCCGGTCAGGCCGCGCGCGAGCAGGGCGATCCTCATGCCGTTCCGCGCGAACCTCCGGACGGTCGCCCGGCCGACGCCGCCGCTCGCGCCGGTGACGACCGCCACGCGCGGGTGCTGGTGCCGGCTCATCCACCCTCCCTTGCCATACATCGACCCTTGCCTCTATCTGGTCCGATACGGCTCCGCCACGGCCGCCCGGAAGGCCAGCCCATTCCCCGAGTCGACGAGGTTGACCACCGCCGAGCCTCCGGCCGCCGAGACCGTGCCGTCGAAGAACATCGTTTCGATTCGTACGTGGTCGTGAAACCATTCGATGTGCCGCAGGTTCGGCACGGCGGCGGCCACGGCGAGGACCTGGTGGGGTGCGCCGTGCGCGGAGACGTCGAGGCCGGTGGCGGCGGCGGTCGCGGCGGCGCGGAGGAACTCGCTGATCCCGCCGCACCGCGTCACGTCGACCTGCAGGCAGTCGACGTAGCCGGCCATGCGCTGGAAGTAGGCCAGGTCGTAGCCGTACTCCCCCGCTGCGACGTCCGCGGTCACCTGGTCGCGCACGAGGCCGAGCCCGTCGAGGTCGTCGGAGCTGACCGGCTCCTCGAACCAGCGCACGTCGAGGTCCGCAGCGGCGCGCATCACCCGGATCGCCTGCTTGCGCTGGTAGCCGCCGTTGGCGTCGACGTACAGTTCGACCCGGTCCCCGATGGACCGACGGGCCGCGGCCATGCGGGCCAGGTCCCGAGCCTCGTCGCTCCCCCAGGACTCGGCGATCTTGATCTTGACCCGGGGAATGCCCTGCTCCGTCCAGCCAACCAGTTGGCGATGCTGGTGCCGCTCGTCGTAGGTGGTGAATCCGCCGCTGCCGTAGACCGGCACCCGGTGACGGACGGCGCCGAGCAGCTGGGCCAGCGGCATGGCGTGGCGACGGGCCTTGAGGTCCCAGATGGCGTTGTCGGCCGCGGAGAGCGCGAGGCCGGCGATGCCGGGCCGGCCGGCGTTGCGCAGTCGCTGCTGCATGGCGAGCCAGGCCGCCGGTATGTCATCGGGGTCGATCTTCTCGACGGCGGGGGCGAGCAGGTCGGTGACGACGGACGCGACGGCGGCCGGGCCGTAGGTCCAGCCGATCCCGGTGACGCCGTCGGCGCTGGCCTGGGCCAGGACCATGGTGGTGCTCGACCAGGCGATGGTGCCGTCCCCCTCGGGCGCGTCGGTGGGGATGGTGTAGGCCCGCGCCGTGAGGTGCATGTCGCTATCTCCGGCCCGTCGGTCCGCGGGCGATGGCGTAGGCCACCAGACCGCCGACCCCGGCCAGCCCACCGGCGACGGCCGCGAGTGCGGCGAGACGCGCAGGCCGGGACGGGGGCTCGGGGCGTCGGGCCCATCGGCGCTCGGGCCGCGGCAGCGGCGGAGCGTGCTGGAGTCCCGCGTGGAGCAGCTCGGCCAGGTGCATGGCCCGGCGCCCGTGGGCGTTCCCCTGGTCGATCTGGGTACGGCAGCTGAAACCGTCGGCGAGCACCACCGTCTCCTCGGGAGCGTCCCGCACCGCGGGCAGCAGGACCCGTTCCGCGCACGCCACGGAGACGTCGTAATGGCCCTGCTCGAACCCGAAGTTGCCGGCCAGGCCGCAGCAGCCGGAGTCGAGGAATCGCGCGTCGACGCCGATGCGGGCCAGGACCGCGGCGTCCGCGTCGGTTCCCAGGATCGCGTGCTGGTGGCAGTGGGTCTGGACGATGGCCCGTCCGGATTGGGACGGCGGTTGCCAGTCGGGCGTCCGGTCGTTGAGCAGCTCGGCCAGCGTGCAGGTCTGGTCCCGCAGGCGCAGCCCGTCGGGGTCGTCGGGAAACAGCTCGCGGGCGTCGCTGCGCAGCACGGCGGTGCAGCTCGGCTCGAGTCCGACGATGGGCACGCCGGCCTCCAGGTAGGGGCGCAGGATGGTGATGGTGCGGCGGAGGACCGAGCGGGCCACGCCGAGCTGCCCGGTGGAGATCCAGGTCAGGCCGCAGCACACCGGCCCGGCCGGCACCGTCACGCGCCAGCCGGCCGCCTCGAGGACCTCGACCGCCGCCTGGGCGATGGCCGGATGGAAGTGGTTGGTGAACGTGTCCGGCCAGAGGAGCACCTCGCCGTGACGACCGTCGCCGCCCGGCGCGCGGCGCTTGAACCAGGCCTGGAACGTCTCGTCGGCGAACGGCGGAATGTCCCGGCGCTCGTCGATGCCGCCGAGTTTCTTGGCCAGCCGGTTGATTCCCGGCGCCTGGGCCAGCGCGTTGACCGCCCCGGGGGCGGCGGAGGCGAGCGCGGCCCAGAGCGGGAGCCAGCCCATCGAGTAGTGCGACGCCGGCCGTAGCCGCCCCTGATAGTGGTGGGCCAGGAACTCGGACTTGTAGGTGGCCATGTCGACGTTGACCGGGCAGTCGGACTTGCAGCCCTTGCAGGCCAGGCACAGATCGAGCGCCTCGTGGACCGCCTCGGACCGCCATCCGTCGGCGATGACCCCGCCCCGCGCGGTGCCGTCGAGCATCTCGAACAGCAGGCGCGACCGACCGCGGGTGGAATGCTTCTCCTCCCGCGTGACCATGTACGACGGGCACATCACGCCACCGTGCTCCCGACGGCACTTCCCGACCCCGACGCAGCGGAGCACGGCCCGGGCGAAGCTGTGGTCGTCGTCCGGGTAGCGGAAATAGGTCGGGCCGGCGTCATGGTGGTAGGTGGACCCGATCCGAAGGTGCTCGTCCAGCGGGTATGGTGCCGTGACCTTACCGGGGTTCATCCGGTCGCCGGGGTCGAAGATGGCCTTGAACTGTCCGAACGCCCGAACCAGCTCGGGCCCGAACATCCGGTTGAGGAGCTCGGCGCGCGCCTGCCCGTCGCCATGCTCGCCCGACAGGGAGCCGCCGTAGCTGACGACGAGGTCCGCCGCGCGTTCCAGGAACGAGCGGAAGCGCCGGACGCCCGCGGCGGTGTAGAGATCGAAGGGAATTCGACAGTGGACGCACCCCTGTCCGAAGTGGCCGTAGACCGACACCTGCTCCAGGCCATACTCGCGGAACAGGCGGGTGAGGTCGCGCAGGTAGTCACCGAGGCGGTCGGGGGCGACCGCCGAGTCCTCCCAGCCCGGCCAGGTGTCGGGCTGGCCCGGTATTCGGGCCGTCGAGCCGAGGCCGGCCTCACGCACGTCCCACATCCGGCGTTCCCCGACGACGTCCTCGAAGATGTGCACGCTGCCGTCGCCGCGCCGGCGACCCACGGACCGCAACAGATCGTCGACCGCCGCGTCGGCCTCCGCCTTCGTCTCGCCCCCCAGCTGCACCATCAGCCAGGCGCCGCCCGGCGGTAGCTCGCCGATGCCCGTTTCGTTGAGATGCTTCAACCGTTCAAAGTGGATCAAAGTGTCATCGATGCCCTCGAGCACCGCCGGGCGGTGGGGAAGGATCGCCGGCACCGCGTCGGCCGCGTCGGCGATGCTCGGGTAGGCGAGGAACACCATGGTCGCGGCCTTGAGCGTGGGCACCAGCTTGAGCCGGGCCCGCAGGATGGTGACGAGCGTGCCCTCGGAGCCGACCAGCGCCTGCGCCACGTGGAAGTTCCTCTCGGGCAGCAGGCTGTCCAGGTTGTAGCCCGACACGCGGCGCGGGATATGCGGGTACCCGGTCCGCAGCTCGCTCAGGTAGGCGTCCCGCAGCATCCGCAGCTGTCGGTAGATCTCGGCCCGTCGCCCGCCCGACCGCTGGATCCGCTCGTACTCCGCGTCGCTCGTTTCCCCGACCCACATCCGGGTCCCGTCGTAGAGCAGGACCTCCAGCTCGACGACGTTGTCGACCACCTTGCCCGAGCGCTGGGCCGTGGCCCCGCAGGAGTTGTTGCCGAGCATGCCGCCGAGGGTGCAGTGGTCGTGGGTGGCCGGCCGGGGACCGAACTCCAGCCCGGTCGGGCGTAGGTGCTCGTTGAGCGCGTCGAGCACGATGCCGGGCTCGACCAGGCAGGTGCGGGCCTCGGGGTCGACCTCCAGCACGTGATGGCAGTACTTCGACCAGTCCAGCACCACCGCCGTGTTGGTGCACTGCCCGGCCAGGCTGGTACCACCGCCGCGAGAGACGATCGGCGCACCGTGCCGTCGACACACCTCGATGACGGCGGGTACCGCCTCGACGGATCGGGGGATCACCACCCCGAGAGGGACCATGCGGTAGTTCGAGGCGTCGGTCGAATAGGCCGCTCGCGAACCCGCGTCGAACCGTATTTCGGCATCGATGTCAGCGGCGCGCAGGTCGGCCGCCAGGGCGGACAGGTTGACGTCGTGGGCCGGCGCCGGCGGGTGACGGACGGTCGGCGCGGCCAGCAGTTCCCGGGTCATGCGCGCAGCTGGTGGAACTTGTCCCGGGCGATCGTGGCCAGCGTCGCCGCCTTGTGTGGCTGGCCGCGCAGGAACGCCTCGGCGAAGTGCTTGGCCTGCTCGTAGTGGATCTTGCCGGGCATGGGCGGCTCGTTCGGGTTGACGTCGCAGTCGATGAGCGCCGGCCCGGGGTGGGCGAACGCCTCGCTGATCGCCGTGGCCAGGTCGCCCGGTCGCGTGATCTTCGCACCGAACGCGCCGCAGGCCTGCGCCCAGGCCGCGAAGTTCGCCTCCGGCTCCTGGTGCCGCACGGCGTACTCGGGAAAGCCGAGCAGGATCTGCTCCCAGAGGATCTCGCCGAACGCGTTGTTGTTGTTGACGATCACCTTGATCGGCAGCTGGTGACGGACCGCGGTCAGGAACTCGGCCATCAGCATCGCGAAGCCGCCGTCGCCGACGAAGGCGATCACCTGCCGCTGCGGGAAGGCGTGCTGGATCGCGATGGCGTAGGGCAGCCCGGGCGCCATGGTGGCGAGGTTGCCCGACAGGTAGAATTCCCGGCCGCCGCGGATCGTCCAGTGACGCGCGGCCCAGGTGGCGATCGTGCCCGAGTCGCAGGTCAGGATCGCATCGTCGTCAGCGAGATCGTCGATACAACCCATCAGGTACTGCGGGGCGATCGGATCACGGTTGACATCCTGCAACGCCTTCATGTCCGCGAGCCAGGCGTCCCGACCCCGCTGGTGCTTGGCCAGGAAGGCCGGATCGCTCCGCGGCCGCAGCATCGGCCGAAGCTGACTCAGGGCCAGCCTGGCATCGGCGGTGACCGCGACCTCGACCGGCAGGCGCAGCCCGATCCTGGTGGCGTCGATGTCGATCTGGACCACCCGCGCCTGGCCGGGCGCCGGCAGGTACGTACCGTACGGGTAGGAGGTGCCCACCATCAGCAGGGTGTCGCACTCCTCCATCACCTCCTCGCTGGGCTTCGTCCCGAGGAGGCCCAGTCCGCCCATGCACAGCGGATGGTCGTCGGGCACGACGTGCTTGGCCGGCAGCGTCTTGACGATGGGTGCCCCTAGCGCGTCGGCGACGTCGATCACCTCCGCGCCGGCTCCGCGGGCGCCGACGCCGACCAGCATCGCCACCTTCTGCCCGGCGTTGAGCACCTCAGCGGCCGACGCCAAGACGTCGGGATCCGGCGGGACCGCCGGGCGGGACGCGACGGGATTGCTGGTCGGCTTCACGCCCGGGCCGACATGCCGGTACGGATCCTGGGTAGCGGCCGCGACCTGGATGTCGTTGGGGAAGGTCAGATGGGACACCGTCCGGTTGACCAGCGCACTGCGAATCGCGATGTCGACGACCCCGGGCACCTGCTGCGGGTTGGTCACCATGAGGTTGTAGTCGGCGACCGTCTGGTACAGCAGCTGGGTGTGGACCTCCTGCTGGTAGTGCGTGCCGAGCACCGACGTCTCCTGCATCCCGGTCAACGCCAACACCGGCACGTGGTCCATCTTCGCGTCGAACAGCCCGTTGAGCAGGTGTATCGCGCCCGGCCCGGACGTGGCCACACAGACGCCGATCCGCCCGGTCGCCTTGGCGTACCCGCAGGCCATGAACGCGGCGGCCTCCTCGTGCTGGACCAGGACGAACCGCACCTGATCACGTACCCTCCGGAAACCTTCCATCAGGCCGTTGATCCCGTCGCCGGGCAACCCGAAGACGGTGTCGACTCCCCAGTCGATCAACCGCCGGGCCACCGCCTCACCGACCGTAGTTTCCACGGGGCTCACCTCGAACAGGCCTGGGGACGTTGACTCGTTGTGCCGCCGCATCCGGTGGCGGGCTCATCCAAAGCCAAGCACCGCACCATGCCGGTCGCCCGGCCCGCCGCACGCGCTCCCACCCATGGGTGAACCGACGTCGCCCACCTCGCCGGACCGGCGGTCCCCCGCGCACCCGCCGGCCGACGAGCCCAGCGGGCCGAATCGCCGTCCGCGCCGGGCCGCCGGCCGGGCGACCCCTTGCCCGGGTAGCGTTCGAATATTGACCACTGTATCCATAGGGGGACATACTGGGTGTCCAAAGGCGGCGACAACCGAATACTCTCCTGCCCCACCGCCCCGGCCACGTCCGGAGGAGGAGTTTGCCGTGCGCCTGTCCGTCCCTACCCCGTCCCGCCGTATCGGCGCCGTCGCGCTGGCCGCCGCGCTGGTCGTCAGCGTGGGCCCGGCCGGCCCCGTCCGCGCCGCCCAGTTGCCGTACCAGGATCCGTCCCTCCCCGTGTCGGTCCGGGTCGCGGACCTGCTGTCCCGGATGTCGCTGGACGACAAGATCGGCCAGATGACCCAGGCCGAGCGGTCCGCGGTCACCCCCGCCCAGATCACGCAGTTCCGCCTGGGGTCGGTCCTCTCCGGCGGCGGCTCCGCCCCGTCGCCGAACAACCCGACCTCCTGGGCCGACATGTACGACAGTTTCCAGAGCGCGGCGCTGGCCACGCCGCTGGGCATTCCGTTGATCTACGGCGTCGACGCCGTGCACGGCCACAACAACGTCGTCGGGGCCACGATCTTCCCGCACAACATCGGGCTCGGGGCGACGCGCGACCCGGATCTGGTGCGGCGGATCGGCGAGGCCGTGGCCGAGGAGGTGACCGGCACCGGCGTCGACTGGAACTTCGCCCCGTGCGTGTGCGTGGCCCGCAACGACCGGTGGGGCCGCACGTACGAGTCCTTCGGCGAGAAGCCCGAGCTGCCCTCGATGATGACCACGTTCATCACCGGCCTGCAGGGCGAGACCCTGGGCGGGCCGACCTCGGTGCTCGCCACCGCGAAGCACTACGTGGGCGACGGCGGCACGACGAACGGCGTCGACCAGGGCAACACCGAGCTCTCCGAGGCCGAGCTGCGGGCGATCCACCTTCCTCCGTTCCAGGAGGCGGTGAACCGCAACGTCGGCGCGATCATGATCTCGTTCAGCTCGTGGAACGGCGTGAAGCTGCACGGCCACCAGTACCTCATCACGACCGTCCTCAAGGGAGAGTTGGGGTTCACCGGGTTCGTGGTCTCCGACTGGAACGGCATCGACCAGATCGACGGCCAACCCGGGTTCACGGCCGAGGAGGTGCGCACCGCGATCAACGCCGGCATCGACATGGTGATGGTGCCCGACGCCTGGCAGACCTTCATCACCGTGCTGCGCAGCGAGGTCCAGGCCGGCCGTATCCCGATGTCGCGCATCGACGACGCCAACCGGCGCATCCTGACCAAGAAGTTCGAGCTCGGCCTGTTCGAGCGACCGTTCACCGACCGCAGCTACACCTCGACCGTGGGCAGCGCCGAGCACCGGGCCCTGGCTCGGGAGGCGGTGCAGAAGTCCCTGGTACTGCTCAAGAACGACGGCGACGTCCTGCCGCTGCCCACCGCCAACCAGCGCATCTTCGTGGCCGGCAAGAGCGCGGACAACATCGGCTACCAGAGCGGTGGCTGGACGATCACCTGGCAGGGCTCCTCCGGCAACATCACCCCGGGCACGACGATCCTGCAGGGCATCCGCAACACGGTGGCGCCGTCCACCACGGTGACCTACCACCCCACGGGAGCGGGCATCGACAGCTCCTACGACGTGGCGATCGCGGTCATCGGTGAGACGCCGTACGCCGAGGGTGCCGGCGACCGGCCGGGCGACATGGGCCTGGACTCCACCGACCTCAACACGCTGGCGACGCTGCGCGCGGCCGGCGTACCGCTCGTGGTGGTGCTCGTCTCCGGCCGGCCGCTGGACATCGCCGCGCACCTGCCGAACTGGGACGCCCTGGTGGCGGCCTGGCTGCCCGGCACCGAGGGCCAGGGCGTGGCCGACGTGCTCTTCGGCGTCGTGGGGCCGACCGGCAAGCTGCCGGTGACCTGGATGGCCTCGGCCAGCCAGCAGCCCATCAACGACGGTGACGGCAAGACCCCGCTGTTCCCGTTCGGCTTCGGGCTGGAGTACGGGGACACCTCGCCCCCGCCGCCTCCGCCCCCGCCGGTGCCGAGCGCGCTGGACCGGATCGAGGCCGAGCACTACGACGCCCAGTCCGGCACGCAGCTTGAGTCCACATCGGACGTCGGCGGCGGCCAGAACGTCGGCTGGATCACCCCGGGCGACTGGCTCGCCTACGACCTCGACTTCGGCTCCACGTCGCCGACCGCGGTCGTCACGCGCCTGGCCTCCGGCAGCTCGGCGAGCGGCACGATCCAGTACCGCCTGGACAGCACGACCGGACCGATCATCGCGACCGTGCCGGTGAGCTCGACCGGCGGCTGGCAGAACTGGATCACCACCACGACGAGCCTCACCGCCCAGGTGACCGGAGTGCACCGGCTCTACCTGACCTTCACCGGTACGCCCGGGGCCGACTTCGTCAACCTGAACTGGCTGCAGTTCGCGGCCGACGACGGCAACGGCACCGGCGACGGCACCGCCTACGAGGTCCGCCAGGCGGAGAACTACGACGCCCAGTCCGGCACGCAGCTTGAGTCCACATCGGACGTCGGCGGCGGCCAGAACGTCGGCTGGATCACCCCGGGCGACTGGCTCGCCTACGACCTCGACTTCGGCTCGACGCCGCCGACCTCGGTCACGACCCGCCTGGCCTCCGGCAGCTTCGCCAGCGGCACCCTCCAGTACCGCCTGGACAGCGTCGACGGCCCGATCATCGCCAGCGTCCCGCTGAGCAACACCGGCGGCTGGCAGTCGTGGACGAGCCGCGTGGCCACCGTCTCCGGCTCCGTCACCGGAGTGCACCGCGTGTACCTCACGTTCACCGGCCCGCCCGGTCAGGATCTCACCAACATCAACTGGTTCCAGTTCCACCGGGGCTCCTGACGCCTCCCGGCCCGGCGTCGCGGCGGACCGCCGCGCCCCGCGGCCGTCCCGGGGCCGGCCGCGGGCGGCACCAATCTGACCTGCGGGCCACCGCCCCGGTCACCGATGATGGGTGACGTGCGCGACGATCACCAGGCCGAGCCGGACACCCGCGCACCGGGCCCGGTGCGCGGGTCCGGCGCGGGTGCGCGCCGCCGTCCCACCGACACCCTCGCGTTGGCGGTCGTCCCCGCCGAGGCCCAGGTGGGTGGCTCGTTCCAGGTGCAGGTCTTCGTCAGCGGCGCGGAGGTGACCAGCGCCGGTGCCGGACTGGGGATGGACCCGTACGACCTGCTCGTGCCGGACAACCGGCTGGTCGCCACGGCCGAGCCGCACGACGTACAGATCGCTCGATGCAGCTGCGGCGATACCGGCTGCGCCGCCACCACGGTGACGATCGTGCGTGACGGCGACCGGGTGCACTGGGAGTGGTCGGGCGAGGCGCCCCGGCCGGAGGGCGTCACCTTCCCGGCCGACGCCTACGACGCCGAGGTCGCCCGCGTCGCCGCCGACCACTTCTGGGAGACCCCGGAGCGGACGGTGGGGCGGCTCGTCCTGACCACTGCGGACCGCGACCACCTGGACGCGTACGGCCTGCAGATCAGCCGGGTCGCCAACCACCACCGCGACCCGGACGTCTTCGTCGTGAGCCTGCGGCTCGACGACGACTACCAGATCTTCGTCGAGACCCCGTGGCGCGGCCGCTCCCCCGAGCAGCTGGCCCGCGAGGTGGCCCGGACCCTGGGCCGGCCGCCCCACGAGTGGTCCGCCTCCTGGCAGGCCGTCACGCCGGGGCGCGCCGATCCGCCCGCGGTCGCGGGACGGCGCTGGCGCCGCTACCGGCCCTGACCGCGACGGACGGCCACCGACGGAAGCGACGCCAACCGATGGCGGTCGTGACCGCTCGGCCACCGCGCTGACCCGAACGAGCCGGGTGACAAAGTCGATCCAACCCGGTCGTGCTCGACCAATATCGATGCGTTGCTCCCCGACGACTGGCCAGCGGCCCATCGACGACGGCAACGAAAAAGATGACGGCGACGGAAAGACATCCGTCGTCCGCGACGGCTTCGGCTTGACCTCTTGGGCGGGTGATATCGGAGTGATATCATCCGTCCATGCGCCCGCTGATCCGGACCGTCGTGGCCATCGCTGTCGCGGTCATCGTTTCGACGTCGGTCGCGGCTCCGGCCGGGGCGAACCCGAGCCCGCCGAACTCAGCCGTGGGCGCCCAGGTCGCCTGGCTGCTGGATGTCTCGCATCGACTTCCCCTCTCCCTGTCCGAGGCGAGCGAGCATGTCGACCCGGCCGCCCTGGATCAGATCGGTATCGACGCGCTCAACCAGGCCCTGGCGGCCGTGTCCGGCACGACCGGCCTGTCCCTGGTTCGCTACCGCGAGTCCTCCCCGTCGAGCGCCCTCTTCGTCGCGACGAGCGACTCCGGCACCTGGCTGGTGTCCATCGCGCTCACGGCCGCCGGCCTCATCGGCCAACTGTTCTTCACGCCGCTGCGGCCCGAACCGGCCTCGTGGTCCGAACTGGACCAACGGCTCCAGGCCGTGGCGCCGCAGGTCTCCTTCCTCGCCGCCACGCTCGATGAGGACGGCTGCCACCCGGTGCACGCCGTGGCCGCCGACACCGCCCGACCCATCGGCTCCGCGTTCAAGCTGTACGTGCTCGGGGCGCTGGCCACCGCGGTGGCCGCGGGCCGGGCCGCCTGGGACGAGCCGTTGTCCATTCGCGACTCGTGGAAGAGCCTGCCGTCGGGAACCTTCCAGGACCTCCCGGCCGGCACGACGCTGCCCCTGTCCGCGTACGCGGCCAACATGATCGCCATCAGCGACAACACGGCCACCGACCACCTGATCCATCGGTTGGGCCGGTCGGCCGTGATCGCCCAGCAGGCCAAGTTCGGCATGGCCGAGCCGGCCCGCAACGTGCCGTTCCTGCTCACGCGCGACCTGTTCGTCCTCAAGCTGACCGCCTACCCGCACCTGCTCAACGCGTACGCGGCCCTGCCGCAATGGGCGCGCCTGCTCGTGATTCCCGCGTTGGCGGCCCTGCCGCTGCCGACCGTCGAGGACGCGGTTTCGTGGACGGCCCCCCGCCGCATCGACGTCGAGTGGTTCGCCTCACCGGCGGACATCTGCGCCGCCTTCGCCGGACTCGCCGAGCAGGCGGCGACCGGAGGGCTGGAGCCGGTCGGCGACATCCTGTCCATCAACGACGGCGGGCTGCTGCTCGATCCGGCGTCGTGGGACCGGACGTGGTTCAAGGGAGGGTCCGAGCCGGGGGTGCTGACCCTCAACTACCTCGCCCGGACCATCGACGGCCGTACGTTCGTCGTGTCGGCCATGGTCAGCGACCCCGAGGCGGCCCTGCCCGAGGCGTTCGCGGTGGCCGAGCTGCAGGCGCTCATCCGGGGTGCGTTCACCCTCGCCTCGGGCGTCGCGGCGTTCGACGTCCCGGTCCCGGACACCACTCGGCCCGAGGTGGCCAACCCCTTGCTCCGCCCCGCGGTCGTGCCCTGACGACGGCGTCGCGGCGCGTGACGCGGGTCCGGCAACGACGGTGGTCGTAACCGCCCACCCGGCGCCTCGTTGATCCGGACGAGGTTGACAAGTCCATCCCGGACCGGCGTGGGCCACCGATCGTCACGCATCGGCGGCACGCCACTGGCCTGGCCGTACGGCCACCGCACTTCCGCCTCGATCCGCGGGAGCCCCACCTCCCGGTCGACGGCCGCGGGGCCCACGGTGGATCGTCACCTCGCTCTCGATATCGCCCTGTCAACAGCAGCGCGGCCGGCGGTGGAGGCTTCGTCGTCGTCTGGGTCTTCATCAGCGAGCGAGGGGAGGGCGTCATGCGGCTGCTGTGGCTACCGGAGGTGCTTCGCGCCGCCGGGCTGGCGGTGAGCACCTACCCGGGGTGGGAGACCCGCGGGTCGACGTCGTGGGGGCCGCTGCGGGGGATCGTGTGCCACGCCACCGCCGGCTCCCGAAACAGCAGCGACGCGGCTGAGATGCGGGTGCTGTGGGAGACCGGCTCCGTCACCGCCCCCGTACCGATCTCGCAGCTGTACCTGTCTCGATCTGGTCAGTGGTGGGTCGGCGCGTCCGGGCTCTGCTACCACGTGCTCATCGGCCAGCGTGGACCGCACGCCGGATACGGCAACTCGGCCTTGATCGGCGTCGAGGCCGCGAACGACAACCGCGGTGAGCCCTGGCCCGCGGCGCAGATCGACGCCTACATCCGGGGTGTGGCGGCGATCTGCCGGTACATGGGCTGGAGCGCCGATGTGGTCGTCGGCCACCGGGAGCACCAGACCGACAAGTCCGACCCGGTAGGCATTGACATGAATATATTCCGCCAGCGGGTGGCCGCGCTGCTCGCCGGCGGAGCGTCCGGACAGGAGGCGGAAATGGCGACGATCGTACGCAACCACGACGACGGTCAGTACTACATCCTCGGCTCCGACGGGGTGGCGCGACGACTGTTGCTCCGTACGGAGAACGGGATCAGCGACGTCGGGTACGTCGCGTCCGGACGATGGTCCAACAACCACCAGGGCCCGGTGCCGGGCCTGCTGCCGTTCAGCAACCGGCCGATCGACCAGGCCCCGTGGATCGAGATCCCGACCGCACCCCTGGGCGTACTCGCGGTCGACGCGCCAGCCGTCGAGGTCGGCGACGTGGTCATCGACTACGCCCGCATCGACGCGTCCGTGCGTGACGCGGTGGCCGACGGGTACGAGGGCGGCGCCGCCCGGGTCCGCGCCGGCGCGGCGGGCGCCCAGGCGGCCACGGCCTCCACGCCGCCGACCCAGCGCACCGACGCGGGGTCCTAGCACAGCCGGCCGGGTTCCCGCCCGGACCCTCTCCCCCGGGCTCACCCGCGGTCCCGGCGCCGCCCGCCCTGACGCGATCGCCGCCTCCGGCGCGACCGTACCGGTGTGGACCGACGGCCGGGCCGAAGGCGGCGATCGTCATGAAGGCCAGTGGACGCCTCCGGTCGGCGGCATCCGCGGTCAGCTGCAGAACTCCCGCCAGACCGCGCGGGACGGCTCGTCGTGCAGCCGGTAGTCGATGCCGGCCGACGGCCAGTCCAGGTGGAAGTACGCGATGAACTCGGCGCCCGCGCGGCTCAGCACGTCGATCGCGCCCCGCAGCCACTCGGCCCGCTGCGCCCCGGTGTCACCGCCGAGCAGCGGGGTGCCGGTCTCCGCGATGCCGAACGGCTTGCCCTCGGCGCGACTGGTGGCGATCACCTTCTGGAAGTTCTCGGCCGGGTTCTTGTAGGTGCCCTTCTTCCACGCCAGGTTGTACAGGTCCCACGCGAGCACGTCGATGTACTCGGGACCGGCGTAGTAGTCCTTCCAGTTGCGCTTGGCGCCGGGCTCCAGCGTCCACCCCATGAGGATGAGCGTCGCCTGCAGGTTGGGATTGCCGGCCGCGTCGGCCAGCCGGACCAGGCGCTGCCAGGCGGTGCGGTAGGCCACCGCGGTGAACTCGCCGTTCTCGATGTTGTCCTCGGGCTCGTGGTAGTACGACCACCAGATGGTCCGGTCCCGCGGCGCCGCCTTGAACCAGTCACCCAGTCGCCGGTCGAGGCTGCCCGAGTTGATCTCGTCCGGCGAGGCCTTGAACGACACGATCACGGGCCGGCCGCCGGTGTCGACCTTGCCCGGCCAGTTCGCCGGCAGCCCGGGGTAGAAGATCCGGACGACCTCGAGGCCGTTGAACATCCGGTCGTGGCGCTCCAACGCCTGCTGGTTCGTCTCGCCGTTCTCCGGCACGAACGAGGCACCGCACAGCGTCCCGTTCGCCGACACCGGCGCGGGAGCGGGGTTACCGCCGCCCGATCCCGTTCCCTGGGTGGACGGTGGGGCCGTCGGCTGGGCACCCTCGCTTGCCACGTCCTCGCCCGCCGGGTCCTCGCTCGCCGGGTCGTCGGTCGCGCCCTCCTCGCCCGCGAGGTTGCCGGCCGCGTCGTCCGGCGTCAGGTCGGCGTCGAGCGGCGATCCGGCGCCCGCGGCCTCAAGCTCGTGGGCCGTCCTCGTCGAGCCGTCGACCACCCCGGACCGGGTCGCCACCACCCACGTCGCCAGGGCCAAGGTCGTCATGCTCAGCCCGACCGCGGTCAGGCTCACCATCCGCCGCCGCTGCCGCAGCCAAGCCGGTCGCCGCCGTGGCGGCTCGGGCGCCGACTCCCCCCGCGCTGAACCAAACATGTGAAGTCCTTTCAGGACTGGCGCGATCGTGGCCCGTGTACCGCGTGGGAACACGGCCCGAGAGACGCGCATCCACCGATGGCCGAGGTGGGCCTGCGCCCAGAACCACGGCGCCGAACCGGAAGCCGAACGAGGCCGCTGCTCCTCGGCGATCTTCTGGTTCGACAGGCCCCGGCCGACCAGCGTGAGGACCTCACGCTCACGGTTGGTGAGCCGGTCCAGCTCGCGCGGGGTGGGTGGCCGGGCGGGGCGGCGGACGAACTCGGCGATGAGCCGGCGGGTCGTGGAGGGCGCGAGCAGGGCGTCTCCGGCCGCGACCACCCGGATGGCGGTGAGCAGCTCGGTCGCCGTGGCGTCCTTGAGCAGGTAGCCGCTGGCCCCGGCGCGCAGCGCGGCATAGACGTACTCATCAAGGTCGAAGGTGGTCAGGATGAGGACGCGGACGCCGGCGGTCTGTGGCGTAGTGCAGATCTGGCGGGTCGCTTCGATGCCGTCCATGTCCGGCATGCGTACATCCATCACCACGACATCGGGCACGGTTTGGCGGGCCAGGTGCACCGCCTCGGCGCCCGTGCCGGCCTCGCCCACGGTCACCATCCCCGGCGTGGTGTCGATGAGCAGCCGAAAACTGTCCCGCACCAGCACCTGGTCCTCGGCGAGCAGCACCCGGATGGGCGTGTCAGCCCGGGCGGCAGGTCAGGGTTCATTGCGGTGCTCCGGGTGACTCGTAGGGCAGGCGCGCCGACACCCGGAAACCACCGGCGCGATCCGGTCCGGCCTGGAAGGTTCCGCCGTAGAGCAGCGCGCGTTCCCGCATGCCGATCAGCCCGTACCCGCCTTCGGCGGCCGGCCGGGTGCGGCGTGGCGGTCCCGGATCGGTCACCTCGATGGTCACCTCCCGCCGGCCGACGTGCACGGCCACCCGGCACCGGGTGGCCGCCGAGTGGGCGACGACGTTGGTCAACGCCTCCTGCACGATGCGATACACCGACACACCCACCGCGGTGGGCAGCGGGCGGCCGTCGTCCACCGCGGAGCTGATGTCGAGGTCGACCGCGAGACCGGTGGACGTCACGCGGTCGGCGAGCTCGGGCAGGCCTTCCAGCCCGGACCGGGGCATGTCGACGTGCGGCGGGCCAGCATCGGAACGCAGCGCTCCGAGCACGCGGCGGATCTCAGAGAGGGTGGTACGGCTGGTGTGCTCGATGACGGCCAGCGCGGCGCGCGCCTCCTCGGGCCGGACGTCGGCCACGTGATTTGGCGACCGTGGCCTTGACCGCGATGAGGCTCAAGCTGTGC
>Ga0310831_100336_pt1 | contig 29635 bp, 29 predicted proteins | sample WT_ome_6_FD_201307 | JGI IMG/M metagenome (GOLD analysis project Ga0310831, IMG submission 201307) | Sorghum-adapted microbial communities enriched on wild type (WT) sorghum from Joint BioEnergy Institute, Emeryville, California, United... ... | reverse complement strand
TGTACTTGCCGTAGTGGATGTCGTCCCTGCGCTTGTTGCGGTGCAACATGAGCACGCGTGAGCGGTCGGGGGACAGGACGTAGACGAGCGTGGCGAGGACAGGCGTCAACACGCTCCGGAGTATCGCGTACCAACGACGCCGGAACGCCCCGAACGCATCACCCGGGCCGAGTGTCGTACGGAGTCCACTGTGTCCGCTCGGGGTGCCAGGCGAGCCGGGTGCGTACGGCCGGTCGTTTCGCGACCACGCAACGGCTTCGGTTCAGCCCCGTCGCGGACCGGGAAGGGCGGTCCTGCGCGCAGCGGGACACGACAACCGGGCGACTCAGATCACTGGACGAGCACGGATGCGAGCTCACTCCTCCCACGGTTGTCGTTGTTCGTCCGGCCGGTGCGGTATCCGCAGCCGTCGTTTCCTGTCTGGCCGTCGTTGCCGGCCGGGCCGTCGTTGCTGGCCTGGCTGTCCCTGCCCTTGTGGCCGTCGTTGCCGCACGGCCGCGGCTGGTTGCCCGACCCTGCTGGTTGCGTGCCCGCTGGTTGCGCACCGTCGCTGTCGGTACCGCTGGTGCGCTGCGCGGGCGAGGCGGCGCCACCGGGAACGCGTACCCATCCGCCGGCGCCGCCGCGCATCGATGGCGACGCGCGTCTCGGCCGCCGCGTCGTCCCGCTCGCCCGCGACGGTCGCCTGGCACCGACCCGGGTCTGGTCCGAGGCGACGGGTTGGGTGCCGCGACCGGCCGGGCGTCGCCGGCCGGCGGGCCCCGGGTGCCGGACAGCTCGGACCGCCGGCACGGGGTTGGGGGACTGACTGCGAGCCGCGCATCCGAACCCGGTACGGCGAGGCTTCGGGGTGGCGTACGGCGTCGGTGGCTTTCGTCGCCGCGACCCGCCTCGCGGGCGGGTCGCGGCGACGGGCGGAGGATACGAGATTCGAACTCGTGAGGGGTGTTACCCCAACACGCTTTCCAAGCGTGCGCCCTAGGCCGCTAGGCGAATCCTCCGCCCAAAAGGATACCTAGACAGCGGCCGCGTGTGTACTCGGGTACAGTGGAGGCGCCCCCCGTGCGGCGTCCATCTCGTGAACCTCCCCAGGGCCGGAAGGCAGCAAGGATAAGCGAGCTCTGACGGGTGCACGGGGGGCCTCACTCTTTCCACCCCACGCTCGCTCTGCTGGGCTCGCTCGCCGGGTCGTTCAGCGTGCCTCCTTGTAGGCCGAGCCCCCGACCCCAGCCGGGCGGGCGTCGCCGCCGGACCCGCAGCCGGGTAGCCGTCGCCCGCCCGACCGAGACCGGCTCTGGTCCGCGTGGGGCGACGGGTGCGGCCCGGCCGCACCAGCTCCGGTCGCTGGCTCCGTCGCCCGCTGGGCCGCCGGTTCGGCGTGCGACCGCGGGTCTCGGCGGGCCCGGCCCGGGGCCCGGTCGGCGCGGGCTCGTCCGGCGGTGCCGGTGTGCTTCCGGGCACCGGACAGCGGCGGGGTCCGTGGCGGGTGTCGGCGCCGGGCGGTAGCGTGACGCCGGACGCCGACCACCGTGGTCGGCGGGTCTCGTGGGTCGAGACGGTAAGGGGGTGCGGGGTCAGTGGCGCTGGCGCTTTACCGCAAGTACCGTCCGCGCACGTTCGCCGAGGTGATCGGCCAGGAGCACGTCACCGAGCCGCTCATCCAGGCGCTTCGCACCGGCCGGATCAACCACGCGTACCTCTTCTCCGGTCCCCGGGGCTGCGGCAAGACGTCCTCCGCCCGCATCCTCGCGCGCTCGCTGAACTGCGCCAAGGGCCCCACGCCTGATCCGTGCGGGGAGTGCGAGTCGTGTGTGGCGCTCGCCCCGGACGGGCCCGGTTCGGTTGACGTGATCGAAATCGATGCCGCCAGCCACGGTGGGGTCGACGACGCCCGGGACCTGCGGGAGAAGGCGTTCTTCGCCCCGGTCGCGAGCCGCTACAAGGTCTACGTGATCGACGAGGCGCACATGGTGACGCCCAGCGGCTTCAATGCGCTGCTGAAGCTCGTCGAAGAGCCGCCGGACTTCGTGGTCTTCGTCTTCGCCACCACCGAGCCCGAGAAGGTGCTGGGCACGATCCGGTCGCGTACCCACCACTACCCCTTCCGCCTGATCCCGCCGAGCGTGCTGCGGCCATACCTGGAGCAGCTGTGCGAGCGCGAGGGGGTGCGGGTCGAGCCGGCCGTGTTCCCGTTGGTCGTCCGGGCCGGCGGCGGCTCCGTCCGGGACTCGCTGTCGATCCTCGACCAGCTCATCGCCGGGGCCGGGGACGAGGGCGTCACCTACGCTCGCGCGGTCGCCCTGCTCGGTGTGACGGACGTCGCGTTGATCGACGAGATGATCGACGCGCTGGCCGCGGGCGACGGGGCGGCCGCGTTCGGCACCGTCGAGCGGGTCTGCGACGCCGGGCACGACCCCCGTCGGTTCGCGACCGACCTGCTGGAACGGCTGCGGGACCTCATCGTGCTGCAGCGGGTGACCGACGCGACGGCCAGCGGCATCATCGACGCCCCGGCCGACCAGCTCGAGCGGATGGCCGCGCAGGCCGCCCGGATGGGCCCGGGCACCCTCTCCCGCATGGCCGACATTGTCCACACTGGACTGACCGAGATGCGCGGCGCGACGGCCCCGCGGCTGTTGCTGGAGCTCATCATCGCCCGCATGCTGCTGCCCGGCGCCGACGACTCGATGAGCGCGCTCCTGCACCGCCTGGAGCGGATGGAACGCCGCCTGGGGGCGGCCGAGCCGGTGAGCGAGGCCGGGGCGCCGAGCGCGGCGGTGGGCCAGGCCGAGCGGCCCAGTGCGCCGGCGTCGACCAGTGTCCCCGCCCCCGTACGTTCCCCCGAGCCGGCGCGGGGCCGGAGCGAGCGCCCCGCCGAGCCGGCGCCGCGGGGGCCCGTCGAGCCGCCCCGGGCTTCGGCGTCGCCGTCGGCTACCCCGGCGGCGCCGGCCACCTCTGCAGGCCCGGCCGCCGACGAGCGACCGGCGACCGTGGGGGCCGTCGACGCGGCCGCGGTCCGGCGGGCCTGGGACGAGATCGTGCGGTTCGTCCAGCGCCGCGGCAAGGTCCTGGCCGCGACCCTGAGCACGGCGGTCACGGTGCGCGACGTCCGCGGCGACGAGCTGGTGCTGGTGACCCAGCACAGCCAGCACGTTCGCCGCATCGACTCCCAGGCGGACCTGTTGATCGAGGCGCTGTACGAGGTGCTCGGCGTCCGGTGGCGCATCCGGGTCGAGGTCGGCGGTGACGAGCGGGCCCGCACCACGCCGCCGGCCGAGCGGACGGTGGCCCCGATCCGGCGGGACAGCGGGGCGCGGCCGGCCGCCGGCGCCGACACCGACTGGCCCGAACCGGCCCGGCCCGGCGGCGCGGCCCCGCGCGAGCCCGCGCGGCCCCCGTCCGCCCGGGAGGGCGGGGCACCGGCCCGTGGCCCCGCTCGGTCGGCCGCGAAGGCGGCTCCGGCGGCCCGACCGGCGCCGGCTCGCGGCGGACGGTCGTTCGCCGAGCCCCCGCCGGACGAGCCGCCGTTCGACCCGGAGTACGACCGGGCTCCCTACGACGGGTTCGACCCCGGGGACGAACCGCTCGACGACGAGACCACCAGCGTGCGCGTGTCCAGCGAGGAGCAGGCGATCATGGCCATCACCGCGGAGTTTCCGGCGGTGGAGCCGATCGACGACACGAGCCACCGGTCCTGACCCTGGGCGTGACGGCCGGCTACCCTCGTCGGGTGCCACCTGAAGGAGTCGAGCGCGATGTATGAGGGGGCCATTCAGGACCTCATCGACGAGCTGGGCCGTCTGCCTGGTATCGGTCCCAAGAGCGCCCAGCGGCTCGCGTTCCACATCCTGCAGGCGGACACGGCCGACGTGACCCGGCTCGCGACCGCGCTGACCCGCGTCAAGGAGCTGGTCCGGTTCTGCTCGGTCTGCTTCAACGTCGCGGAGTCCGAGCAGTGCCGGATCTGCCGCGACCCGCGCCGGACCGACGAGACGATCTGCGTCGTCGAGGAGCCCAAGGACGTCGTGGCGATCGAGAAGACCGGCGAGTTCCGCGGTCGCTACCACGTGCTGGGCGGGGCGATCAATCCCCTGGAGGGCGTCGGGCCCGACAACCTGCGCATCCGGGAGCTGATGGCCCGCCTGTCGGCCGGGGAGGTCAAGGAGCTGATCCTCGCCACCGACCCCAACACCGAGGGCGAGGCCACCGCCACGTACATCGCGCTGCTCGTCAAGCCCATGGGCGTGGCCGTCACCCGACTCGCCAGCGGTCTGCCCGTTGGCGGCGACCTGGAGTACGCCGACGAGGTCACGCTGGGCCGGGCCTTCGAGGGGCGGCGCGCCGTCTGACCCGGGCCGCCTGATCCCGGCTGATCCTTGCCAGATCTGAGCCGCGTGAACCCGTATCCCAGCCGCCGGTTCGGGCGGACCCGGCGAGTGCGGTCGGTCCGGGCTCAGGTGAGCGTGATGCGGACCCCGACCGTGCCCTCGGTGCCGCGCCGCAACCGGCTGCCCCACAGCGTCAGCCGGCCGAGCAGCCCGTATTTGCGGGCGATGGCGGCCCTGACCCGTGCCGTGCCGGCCGCGTCAAGCACGGCCGCCCTGGCCGGCACCTGAGCGCCGGTGAGGCGACCGCGGACGTCGCACGGGCCGACGAGCACCTCAGGGTTGCGCCGGATCCGTTTGACCTTGCCGGAGTCCCGGGCCGTCCAGATCGCCAGGTGGTCACCGTCGCGCACCACCCAGACCGGCGTCGGCACGGCCCGGCCGTCCTTGCGAAACGTGGTGACCAGCAGGTACTGGGCGTCGCCCAGGCGAGCCAGCTCGTCGGCCGCCCCGGTCATCGCCGGTGCAGCCCTTCGGTGAGGGCCTTGAACCCCTCGGTGCGCAGCTGGCGGAACGACCGCGTGCCGCCGGACTCCACCCACACCTTCAGCGAGGCGTCCCACACGGCGGCGCACGCCCCACCGACGAGCGCGGGGTACAGGTCGTGCCGGGGGTCGAGGCCCGTACGCTCGGCCACGAACTCGACGACGATGGATCGCATCTCGTCGATGATCTCGAGGTACCGGCTGACGAACGAGGGCTGGCGACGCATGAGGTCCATGCGGGCGAGGACCTGCTCCTCCTCGTCGGGCGTGTTGAAGTCCAGCAGGTCCATCACCGCGATGACCGACTCGAGGGGATCCTCGGTCGTCGGCCGGTTGGCGAGCTCGCGGCGCAGCCGGTCGATCCGGTCGGTGACGATCTCGCCGAAGAGGACGTCCTGCTTGGACGAGAAGTACCGGAAGAACGTACGGACGGCGACGTCCGCCGCCTCGGCGATGTCCTCGACCGTGGTCTGGTCGTAGCCCTTCTCGGCGAACAGGCGCAACGCCGCCCGCTCGAGCGCCCGGCGCGTCTCCAGCTTCTTGCGTTCGCGCCTCGTGGGCGCCTGCTCAACCGTCACAGCACTCCCATCCTGGCACAGGACCGGTCGCCGGAGACCTGTGCCGGCGATGCCCTCGTCGCCGAGCCCACGGATGGTCCCGTCCCGTGGACCCGCGCTCACGACGGGCTGCCCGCACGGCGGCGCTGGGCGCCGGGCGGCCCGTACAGGACGGGCACGGCCGCCGATGGCCGTGCGGCAGCCCAGGTGGCTACGGGGGCATGCGGCCAGCCGGAACCTCGGCCGGCCAGCCGCAAGACCCGGGTACGACCCCGCGTCGTCCGGATCGCTCGGTCGACCCGGCAGGCCGACCGAGAACGACCGGCCGGGGTATTCGCATCGATCGCTCAGCGTCGCGCGGTCACTCCGCCCGCCGCGGCTCCGGCCGGTCGCCGACCGGCCCTACGAGCGGGTGGCGTCCCCGTCGACGATCTGGTCCGGGGTGCCGTCCTGGTTGCTGTCGACGATCGAAAGGTCGACCTTGCCGTCGCCGTCGTGGTCGAACTGGTACAGGTCCGCCTTTCCGTCTCCGTCGGTGTCCACCACCCAGACGTCGGACTTGCCGTCTTGGTTGGTGTCGAGGGTCAGCATCTCGTGCCGCTCGTCACCGCGGGTCTGCGCGGTCTCGTTCTCGCTCATGCCTGCCCTTCCTGATGCGCGTGGATGCGGATGGTCGACCGTACCGGACACCCGGCGGCCGGTCAGCCGACCGTACCGGACCGAGGGTCAGTTCGTGATGGACGTGATGCCCGCATCGATCAGCGCGTCGACGATGAGCGCCGTTTCGTCGAAGGCGATGATCAGCACGCCGTCCGGGTCGGCCTCGCGGACCTGCTGCCCGATGGGGGCGAAGTCCACGGCGCCCGTGTCGCCGCCGAGGGCCGCCTCGGCGGCTTCGGCGCTGTACGAGATGAGCATGACGTCGTCGGCGCGCAGGCCGGCGGCGACCAGGTTCTCCTTGGTCGACTCGGCCAACCCGACGCCGTACGCGTCATCCCGGTAAATGATCACAAGTTTGCTGGTCCCGTCCCGCACGATGATGTCGGCCAGGGCGGCCGCCTGCAGGCCGTCCGGCGGGGCGGTCCGGAAGTAGAGCCCGTCGTCCTCCTCGGTGGTCAACCGAGCCGCGGTGTTCGACGGCGAGAAGAGCACCACGCCCGCCTCCCGGATGACGGGGAGCACGGCGAGGCTCACCCCCGAGGCCCCGGCGCCGATCAGGACCTGGGCCCCGTCCTCGATCAGGCGAGCGGCGGTGGCCTTGGCGACCTCGGGGTTGGTGCCGTCGTCGCCGTCGATCCACTCGACCGGACGGCCCAGGACGCCGCCGGCCTCGTTGATATCGTTCACCGCCAGCTGCAGCCCGGCGAACATGGGCCGTCCGCCGTTGGCGAGGGCGCCGGTCCGCGGCAGCAGGGCGCCCAACCGCAAGGGCTCGTCGGTCGTGGTCGCGCCGCTGCCCGCGGGTGGCGTGGTCTCGCTCGCCGTCCCGGGGTTACCGGCCGGCACGAACTGGGTCAGGCTGTCGGCGATCTGGTTGCCGGGGCCGAAGCGCAGGACGCCGTACGTGCTCGCCGACGGCTCGCCGACCTCGGTGAACCCGCCCAGCTGCAGCGTGATGCCGCGGTAGCGGATGTCTTGACCCGCTCGCACCAGCGCCAGGCACTGCGCCGGCGTGTCACAGGGCTCGCCGCCGACCGTGACCCCGTTGATCTGGGCGGCGATGTCCCGGGGGTCGGTCGACCCCGCGATCTGGGCGGCGAGGGCGGTGATGACCACGGCGTCGTACGTCTCGCCGGCGTAGAGGTCGTCGACCAGAGAAGGGTCGATCTGGCGGAGACGCGCCCGGAAGCTCTGCGGGAGCCGGGTCAGGGGCATCGTGCCCTTCATGCCGGCGATCCCGTCCGGGTGGTCCTGCTGGATGGTCTCGCCGATCGCGTTGAGCATGTTGCCGTCGGAGCCGTAGAGGTAGACCTGCCCAGGGCTGCGATTCAGCAGATTCGAACTTGGCGGCTCCGCGTCGCCGCATCCCGAGAGGACCAGGCCGATGGCCACGCTCGCCGCAGCGGCGCGCCAGGCCCGGCGACCACTGCAGAGCCGGGAAACGTTCCGGCGCATCCTCAACTCCCTCCCTGCGAGCGCCCGGAACCGGTACGGCCCGCGCGGCTCGCCAGGGAGAGTAACCCGTCCGGGATCCCATGTGCGGCCCAGCATCCCGGCCATTCGCAGCGTTACGCCGACGTTACGGCGTGAGCAGGCGAGCGCGGCGTTGTTCGTCCGGTTTTGTTGCCAACGCAACTTACTCGGGGCGCGCCATCGGGGTCGGCCGGCCGGGCGCGGTAGCCTGCCCGGCATGCACTCCGCCGACCCTGACGCCTCTGGTAACGCCGCCCCGCCCCTGTCGGATGCGCCGGACCGTCCGGCCGCGTCCGGAGGGTCCGACGACGCCGGGGGCTCGAGGGGCGCCTCCGGGCCCGGCGGCGATTCGGGGCCCGGCGGGGGTCCGGCGCCGGGGAGCGCGGAGGCCCGCGCCCGGCTGGCCGAGGCCGTCCAACGGATGAGCCGGGCCGCCCTGACCGACCGGATGGGGATCACGCTGCTGGAGGCCTCGCCCGAGCGCGCGGTCGGCACCATGCCCGTCGAGGGCAACACCCAGCCCATGGGCCTGCTGCACGGCGGCGCCTCCTGCGTGCTCGCCGAGAGCCTGGGCTCGGTCGCGGCGACCCTGCACGCGATGGAGACCATCGGCGGATACGCCGTGGGCCTGGAGATCTCCGCGACCCATCACCGCAGCGTCACCGCGGGCACGGTCACCGGGGTGGCGACGGCCATTCACCGTGGTCGTACGGTCGCCACCTACGAGATCGTCATCACCGACGAGTCGGGTCAGCGGGTCTGCACGGCGCGCCTGACCTGCGTGTTGCGCCGCGCGTAGGGCGGGAGGCCGGGCCACGGCGGCCGGGCCGGCCTGACCCGCCGGCCGGGTCGACCGGCCGGGGCGGCCGCGGCACCGGGTGGCCGCCGCTTGTCTGGATGGGCTTGCTTCGGACGCCTAGGCTGCGTCACGTGGGTCCGGATCCGGCGAGTTCGCGAGCCGACCATTCCCGCGAACCGGGGAGGGCATCGGCGGAGCCCGTGGTCCCCGCCGAACCGCATGCCGTGCCGCCCGAGGTGTACCAGGACGCGCAGGCCATCCTCGACTCGGCCCTGCGGGGTGACCGGGACGGGGTGGTTGACCGGTTCGAGGCGGCGCTCAAGCGGGGTGGGCTGCGCTCGGCGTACGACGTGGCGTGTTGCCTCGCCGCCACCATGGTCGGTGACCAGGTTCCGGGTGGGTTCGCCGCGTTGGACTTTCCAGATATAGAAAGGGCGCGGTACGACGCACGGTGGGTGGCCCGGTTCGTCAGCGCGTACGCCAACGCCGACGCGTCGACCGGCCAGGCCCTCTTCGGGGCGGCCATGGCCGACGGCTGGCTGGCCGAGTGCCTCACCACGCTCGCCGGCTCGACGGTGGCGACGCTCCGCCGACGCAGCGAGGGGATGGACAAGCGCTGAGCCTCCGTGGCCGGGGCGCGTCGACGGTCGGCGGCGGGTGGGCTGATCGCCCGCCCGGGATCTGCTGCCCGCTCGCGGCGCGCCGCCGTCGAATCGTCGTGAGCCTCCGGTACACGTGTCCGGTGTGACGGACTCCGCAGCGCCCCGGGACGGCTCGGCCGTGCTCGAGCGGGTGCGCAAGCTGCTGGCCAAGGCCGAGGATCCGGCGTGTCCGCCGGCCGAGGCGGCGGCGCTCAACGACAAGGCGGCCGAGCTGATCGCCAAGTACGGCGTGGACCGGGCGCTGCTCGCGGCCGCTGCTCCGGAGGTCGACCCGGTGGCGGACCGGGTGATCCGGCTGGATCCGCCGTACGCCCTGGACAAGGCCGGCCTGCTCGCCGCGATCGCTTCGGTTCTGCGGTGTCGCAGCGTGCGGCGCAAGCAGTGGGACCGAGGGGCGTACGTGTACTCGATCCACCTGTTCGGCTGCGAGTCCGACCTGGAGCGCGCCGAGCTGCTGTTCACGTCGCTGCTCGTGCAGGCGTCCTACGGCCTGGCCGCGGCCCAGCCGCCGCCGTGGGAGCCGGTCGCCACGTTCCGGCGGTCGTGGCTGGCCGGTTTCACCAAGGCGGTCGAGCAGCGGCTGCGGGAGGCGGAGCGCCGCGCCTCGGCCGCCGCCGAGTCCGGCGAGACGTCCATGGCGCTGGTGCTCGCCGACCGTGACGGCCGGGTCGCCCGTCGGGTGGCCGAGGTGTACCCGCGGTTGGGCAAGGCGGCGCCGCGCCGGCTCATGGGCAGCGGAGGCCGTGAGGGGTACGCGGCCGGGCAGCGCGCCGACCTGGGCGGCCTCCGTGTCGGCCGCCCGGCGTCGCGTGCTCTTCGCTCAACCGGGTGACGGGTCGACCCGCCACCCGGTCCGTTGGTCGGTCCGCTGACAGCGAGTCAGTTGGCTGACGTACCGCGCTCGTCGACCAGGCCGAAGTCGAAGTCGCCGTCGCGCACGCCGCCGATGAAGGCGACCCACTCCGCCGGGGTGAACCTGAGTATCGGGCCGGCCTCGTTGGCCGAGCTCCGAACTAGAACCTCGTCGCCGGTGTAGGCAACTTCGACGCATGCATTAGCTTCGCATCGACGACTCTTAATCCAAGTGATCGATGCCTGCACGCTGCCTCCAAACGTTGACCCCGCGCCGAAGCGGCGCGGGGCGGGGTCAGTGAAAATGGACGCTGGGTATGCAACCGCATCTTTGGCCATGACGCAAGATCCCTTTGAGTTGTGTCTGCGTGACAGCCAGTCACGCCTCCCGCGCCAGCATGGCGGCGTTGGCCTCGATGAAGGTGATTGAGTCTTCGAGACTCAGGGCGACATCCCACATCTGCTCGAAGGCCTGTCGGTACTTCTGTACTACGTCGTGGGCATCCATAATGATGTCATCCGGCGGAACTTCGCGGTAAAGAATCGCGTTCTCGTCACCGTAAAGGTCGATCACGGTGAAGTTGCCGAGCTGACCCACCACGGCTCCGGCCGTCAGCGGAATGATCCGGACATAAAGCTTAGACGTGCGTATCACGTCCAAGAGCAGCCGGAGCTGAGCTGCCATGACCGCCGCTCCGCCCACTCGACGCAGGACGACGGACTCGTCAAGAACCAGATGGTAGGGAGGGGCGGAACTGTCATCGAAGAGCCGTCGGCGTCGTTCCGCCCGGATGGCCTGACGCGCCGTCCGGGTCTCTTCGGACAGTTCACTCCAGAATTCCAGTACAGCCCGCGCGTACTCGGGGGTTTGGAGAGCGCCGGGCACGATCGTCGGCTGGAAGCACCGGATGCCGGTGGCCTCGGCTTCGTACTGGATCAGCTGGCGCATCGCCGGCGTCAAGTGGGCACGATATTCCGGCGCGTCCCACCAGCCCCGGCTGCGGGCCGTGCGGGCCCAGGAGGTGAGCCGCTCGACGGTCTCCGGATCGGTCACCCCGAGCAGCGCCATGAGCGCCCGCAGATCAGTCGAGGAGATCGTTACTTCGCCGTTCTCGATGCGGTTGACCTTGGACACGCTCCATTCGAGGCGCTCGGCCACCTCCGCCTGCGTGAGGTCGGCCGCCTCGCGGGCGGCGCGGAGCGCGAAGCGGAGTCGGCGGCGGGCGGCCGCGGGAGAGTCGGTCGTGGACAATCCGTTCCCCCAGCCATCGTCTGCGGAGCGTTCCCGGCTGGCAGCGCTCCTGCGGGGCGTCACCGTCCGTGGCGACGTTGGGCGGTCGTCGCGGACTGATCTTTGCTATATAGCAGATCGCTGTGTGCGTACTAACGATCGACCGGGTCTGCCGGGTGCCGCGTTCCCGACAACAGACGATGACTGGGTGACGATGGCTGGGTCGTGGCGGCGGTTGGGGGTGGACCGCCGCCACAGGATGACCGGAGAGTGTCAGTTCTCGACCGTCTCGACCGCCTCGAGCGCCCGCAGGAGCGCTCGCACCACCTGAGCGAACTCCAGCCGGTCGCGGCTGACGAACAGGCATACGCGGGTGCCGCGGTAGTAGGCCCACAGCGCACGGGGGCGCCGCCAGGTCCGCCATCCGTGCACGGCCGCGATCGCCGCGGCGAGGGCGAGGAGCACGCCGCCGACCGTCGCGTGTGGACTGCTCATCAGCTCGGATCCGGCCACGGCCACGAGGACCGATAACCCGGACAGCGTACTGGAGCAGACCCTCGCGGTCGGCGAGGCGAGCAAGACATCGATGGCGCTCTCATGAACGACGTGGGGTCGTTCGAGCTCGGCGACGGGGTAGCACCTCCGGACGCCGGTGAGCGTCTCGACCGTGTCATGGGTGATCCGTACCCCGGGGCCGGGGAACAGCTCCGCCATGTTCGTTACCTCCTCGTTGCTTGCGAGGAGGGTTGGCGATGCGCGACGATGGCATCTTGCGGGTCCTCCCCTCCTCTTTCGTGGGTTGGACTGAAGGCGGCGTCCGGGTGCCACCGGGCGCCGCTTCGCTTGGTGCCTATGTCTAGGCCGCGCTGCCTTTACTCGTGAGTATGAGTCCTTCGTCGCGTTTTGCGCTAGGGGCAATCTGCGATGTTGCAAGATCGACTCCCTGGCTGACGACCCCGGCCGTATTGCCCAGGCCTTGTGGCGGGTCGGCGGCCGAGGCGACCGTTCGGACCTCGGTTGGCGGAAACGACAGCGACCTGACCCGATGGGACAGGCGCCGTGACGGTCGGGCTTGGTGACCGGCCGGGCTGGGGTTGTTCTGACCGTTGCACCGCTCACCAGCAGGACCGGCGCTTACGTGCGGCTGGCGCCCGCGTGACAGGGCCGTTTCCGAAGTTGGCGAGGTGCTTCGGGCCTTCCTCGCTGTCGTTGAAATGCCCAATTCTCTTGATCTTGCCCAAAGCCCTGACCCGTGCAGGGCGCCGTTCAGGGCGAGTGGTGGTGCTGGGTCGCCAGAGCGAAATGCGAGGGCTAGACGCTGGCCCGCGTGCCTTCGGAGGGTGAGCGCATGTGCGGGATTTGGGAACGATTTTCGTAGATTTCTGGCGTTATCTTGCGTATTTCTGATTGCAGTACGGGCCACCACTCGGGGTGCTCGCCGATGACCGTGCGTACGGCTGGGCTGTTGCGAAGCAGGAAGGTGGCGAACGATCGCCATCCCTCGTACTTCTCTGTGCCATCGGCCAGCTCGCTGACCATCAGTCCATGGGAAAGCGAATCGGCGTAGAGGGTCGCCAGCGCCAAGATTCGCGCCCGCATCCTCGGGTCGGTGGGCAAGTCGGCATTTTCCCAGAAGTAGGGTCTCAGCTCTGGATCACTGACAAACCAGTCCTCGCATTGCTGCAGGAGTGAAAATGATGCATGCGTGGCATTTAATGCGCTAATGCGACTTGCCGCATGCGTCTGTTTGGTCAGCTGTCGGGTCTGCCACGTCAGCAACAGAACCGACGCGACGACACCGACTGACCCGATGATGCTCGTTGCGGTGGACAACAGCTCGCCGACGCTCATGTCGGCAATAGTGAAGCATTACGGCAATGCCAGGTCTTGCCCATTGTGGCGTTGGAAGCCGGCGCAACGGGCCCTCGCGTCGCTTGCGCTTTTTCCATCGACCGTCGTGTCATTTGACGACAACTCGCGCAGCCGCGAGGGGTCTACTGCCCGCGGTGTGGCCGGCACCAGGCGGGCCTACGTCGTTTGCGCGGACGTTCAGCTGGCCCTGCTCCCGGTGCCCACAGGCACGAGGGGCGGCGAAGGCCGGATGCAGTGCAAGTGACCGAGTGGCCGAGGAACGTGGGGCAGGGCTAGCCGCCAGCCAAGCAAGATCATCCGGTGCCCGCGCGTGCGCCGAGCATCAGCGGCCCGGCCAGCCCGGGCCACGGATGGTCAGGCTCGGGGGCCGCTGCGTCATCCCGGGCACACACAAAGCCCTGACCTGCGGAAACGCGCTGGTCAGGGCTGCGGGTGGTGCTGGGTGGCCAGGGGCGGGGTCGAACCGCCGACCTTCCGATTTTCAGTCGGACGCTCGTACCAACTGAGCTACCTGGCCGTGGACTGCGCTCGCTTGTCGCTCACCCGGTGGGTGAAGCGGTCCTGACGGGACTTGAACCCGCGACCTCCGCCTTGACAGGGCGGCGAGCACTCCGACTGCTCCACAGGACCCTGATGTACCTGTCGTGCCCCCAACGGGATTCGAACCCGTGCTACCGCCTTGAAAGGGCGGCGTCCTAGGCCGCTAGACGATGGGGGCGGCCCGGTAATCATCCCACACCGGGGACGGCCGACCGTGTCGCTCCCATCCGGCCCGCCGGAGGCCAGGAAAGCATACGTGACGACGGCCCCCGGTACCAACTCAGATACCCGTCAGTGAAGATCGTCACTCTCCAGGGGGACGCGCCGCGGGTACGGCGGCCAGCGCGATGGGCAGCACCCCGGACAGCCAGGGCGCGTACTCGTCCCCCGTCGGCACCAGGGTGGCCGCCGGAACCCACCGGGTCGCGGCGACCTCCGTGGGATCGGGCGTCACGGTGAGCTCACCCGTCACGTGGCCCACGAGCACGTGGTCGTACTCGTACTCCACCCGGCCGGTGGCCGCGTCCTCGGCCCGGTAGGTGTAGACCCCGACGTCGGTCAGCGGCACCCCGGCCACGCCGAGCTCCTCGGCGAGGCGCCGGGTGGCCGCCTCGACCACCGGAACCCCGGGCGGCGGGTGGCCGCAGCAGGCGTTGGCCCACCGCAGCGGGAACCGGGTCTTCACCGACGCCCGCTGCTGCAGCAGCGTCCGCCCCTCATCGTCGAAGAGCAGCACCGAGAAGGCCCGGTGCAGCTGGCCCGGCGGGGTGTGGGCGTCCGACACGGTCGTGGCGCCGACCGCCTTGCCACTCAGGTCAACCAACTCGACGAGATCTTGTTCCCGCGTCACGAACCCACCTCCCGTATCCCGGCGTCGGCCGCACCGACCGACGCCGCCCTCACCGACAGGCCCGACCGACGGGTGACCCGTCCGACGATGCCGTTACCGACGGCTTCGCTGCCGACGGTGCCCTCACCGACCCTCACCGGCGGTGCCCTTACCGACGGTGCCCTTACTGACGGTGCCCTTACTGACGGTGCCCTTACTGACGGTGCCCTGACCGACGATGCGCTGCGCCGCGAGCCGGCCCGAGATGAGCACCATGGGCACGCCGACGCCCGGCTGGGTCCCCGATCCGACGAAGACCACATTGGACAACCCCGGGTGCAGGTTGCCGGGCCGGAACGGGCCGGTCTGCCGCACCGTGTGGGCCGAGGCGAACGGCGTCCCGGCGGCGTGGCCGAGCGCCGCCCAGTTGGCCGGGCTGGTGACCAGCCGGGTCTGGATGCTCGCCCCGAGACCGACGTAGCCCCGTTTCTCGAGGATGGCGATGATCTCGTCGGCGTACCGGTGGGCGAGGCCGTTCTCCCGCCAGGCCCGGGCGTCGGGTCCGTCGGCGGCCAGGTTCGGCACCGGCACGAGCACGTAGTAGACGTGCCGGCCGGCCGGGGCCAGCCCGGGATCGGTGCGGGTGGGGTTGGTGACGAGCATGGACGGGTCACGCATGAGCCGTCCGTGACGCGTGATGTCGTCGAAGGCCGCCGTCCAGGCGCGTCCGAAGTGAACGTTGTGGTGGGCGATCTGACGGTACTCCTGACGCGATCCAATGTGGATGACCACGCAGGAGGGCGAGTACCGCAGCCGGTCCAGCCGGCGCGGCGGCGCGCTGGCCGGCAGCAGCGTGCGGTAGGCCAGCGGGAGGTCCGGGTTGAGCACCACCACGTCGGCGGGCAGGCGTTCGCCGTCGGCGGTGTGCACCGCCCGGGCCCGGCCGGCGTACGTCTCCACCCGCGTGACGGTGGTGCCGTACCGGATCGTCACCCCGTGCTTGACCGCGGCGGCGGCCAGGGCGGCCGGGACGGCGTGGATTCCGCCGCGGGGGAAGTGGACCCCGCTCACCGCGTCCAGGTAGGGGATCACGGCGTAGACGGCGAGGGCCCGGTGCGGGGCCAGGCCGGCGTAGAGGGCCTGGAACGAGAAGATCCGCTTCGTGCGGGGGTCCCGGAAGAACTCGGCGACCTTGCCCTGCAGGGTCCGGAAGGCGCCGAGGCGGGCCAGCCGCAGCAGGTTGGGGCGGACCAGGCTCCACGGCGCGTCGAGGTTACGCGCGATGAAGTCGTCGCGCTCCAGCCGCCACAGCTGCGTGGCGAAGTCGACGAACCGGCGGTACCCGTCGGCCTCGCGCGCCCCGCACACGCGGGTGATCTCCTCGGCCATCCGCTCGGGGTCGCTGATCACGTCCAGCCGCGAGCCGTCCGGGAAGAACGCCCGATAGGCCGGGTCCAGCCGGGTGAGCGTGATCCAGTCCTCCAGCCGCTCGCCGACGGCGGCCAGCGGCTCGGCGATGAACTCCGGCGCGGTCAGCACGGTCGGCCCGGTGTCGAACTCGAATCCGTCGACCGAGATCCGCCCGGCGCGGCCGCCGGGCCCGGCCTCGCGCTCCAGGATCGTCACCTCGCGACCGGCGGCGGCCAGGTGCAGGGCACAGGACAGGCCGCCGAGGCCCGCCCCGACGATGATCACCCGGTCCGTTCGCCCGGTGACCGTCCTCATCGCCCCGCCCTCCCCGACGCCGGCCGATACGCCCGCCCCCCTAGCGTAGGGTGCGTGGTGACCGGATGGGTTTCCCAGGCGTGTGGCGGGTGTGGTGCGTGGTGACCAGTCCGCGGCCGGCGTGACCTGGGCGTACGCCTCTGAGCGCGGGGTCAGCGGGGACCTGGCCCGGTCGTACGAACGGTGCCGGCGCATTCACCGTGATCGTGGCCGCAGCTACTACCGGGCGACCATGCTGCTGCCCGCGCCGCGGCGGCGCGGCGTGCACGCCCTCTACGCCTTCACCCGCCTGGCCGACGACATCGTCGACGACGGGGCGCCCCCGGAGCTGGCGGCCGAGCGCCTGGCGGCGTGGCGGAGCGGCCTGGAGGCGACGCTGCGGGGCGAACCCACCACAGACCCCGTGCTGCCGGCCGTGGCCGACACGATCCGCACGTACGGCCTGTCGCTCGAGGAGATCGACCAGTTCCTGGCCAGCATGGCCATGGACCTCACGGTGACCCGGTACGAGACCTACGCCGACCTGGTGGGCTACATGCACGGGTCGTCGGCGGTGATCGGGACGCTCACGCTGCCGATCCTGGGGCTCTCGCCGGGCGCCGACGCCGCGGTGGCCCGCAAGTCCGCGCGCCAGCTCGGGTACGGCTTCCAGCTCACGAACTTCATCCGGGACGTGGCCGAGGATCTCCGGCGAGGGCGGGTGTACCTGCCGCTGGAGGACCTAACCCGGTTCGGGGTGACGCCGCAGCTGCTCGCCGAGGACGCGGCCCGCGGTCGGGCGTCGGCGCCGGTGCGCGCGCTCGTCCGGTACGAGTGCGGCCGGGCCCTGGCCCACTACGAGGCGGCCCGGCCGGGCATCGCGCTGCTCGAGCCCCGGTCGCGGATCTGCATCCAGGCCGCCTACCTGCTCTACGGCTGGATCCTCGACGAGGTCGTGCGGGCCGGGTACGACGTGCTGCGGGGCCGGGTGGTGGTGCCCGGTCCGCGGCGGGTGCGGCTGGTGGCGGCTGCCCTGCACGCCCGTACGTTCGCGGCCGCGGCCGACCGGCTCGCGCGGCGGGTCACCGGCCCCGCGCCGGATGTCGCCCGGGCGTCGGCCGGGTGAGCGTCGGCCGGACGGCCCACCCACGGCCGGGCGGCTCACCGTCGCGGCGGGAGGTTCACCGTCGGCGGCCGGGGCCCACGCCGTTGCCGGCGCCGGTCGCGCGCCAGTGCTTGGGGCTGTACTCGGCCCACCGACCCTTGCCCTGCTCCTTGGCCGCGTAGAGCGCGGTGTCGGCCTGGCGCACCAGGTCGTTGACCGGTTCCTCCCCCTCGCTGTAGGCGAGTCCGATGCTCGCCCGGCACTCGATGGGAATCGAGTTGACCACCGTGGGCTGGGACAGGGCCTCCGCCATGCGCTGGGCGATGGCGCGGGCATCGTCCACATGGGGCAGGCCGCGGAGCAGGACCGCGAACTCGTCACCGCCCACGCGGGCGGCCACGTCCCCGGCCCGGACACACTCCCGGATCCGCCGCGCCATCTCGGCCAGGACCTGGTCGCCGATGGGGTGTCCGTACCGGTCGTTGATGTCCTTGAACTCGTCGAGGTCGATGAAGATGACGGCGACGCCGTTGCCCACGCCCCGGCGCCGATCCTGCTCCGCCTCGAGCGTCTCGCCCCACGTCCGGGCGTTGGCCATGCCGGTCAGCTCGTCGTGGCTGGCCCGGTAGGCCAGGTCCCGCTGCAGTTCCCGCTCGGCGGTCACGTCCCGCAGGGTGGTGACGATGCCCCGGACGCTGGGATCACCTCTGAGGTCACGTCGGTGGACCACGACCGCGACCTCGCCGTGCGGACTGCGGATGACGCCCTCGGCGCCGTCCACCACGTCCGGCCACTGTGGATCGGCGTCCGGGTCCTCGGGCCGCCGCACGATGTCGTTGAAGCGCTCGCCCAGGATCGACCGGCCGAACATGGGCTCGGCCGACGGCGTCGCGTACTCGATCCGGCCGTCCCGGCTGATGAGGATCGCGTCGGTGCTCGACAGCACGAGGGCCCGGAAGTACCGCTCCCGTTCCTCGGCCCCGGCGATCTCGGCCAGGCTGATGCGCTGCAGCGCCAACGCGGCCTGGTCGGCCAGCGAGCCCAGCAGGTCGGCGAGCTCGACGAGGACCCGCACCGGCGCCACGAAGACGAGCGCCGCCTCGGACCCGCTGAGCGGTACCGCGTACCGGCCCCGGCGGCTCGAACCCAGTGGTACGACCGTGCGCGGTGGTATGTCCACCTCGCTCTGGTCGACCAGCTCCAGGTCGACCAGGCCGACGGTCGGGACGAGCGAGTGCAGGGCATTGCGGGTGCCGGCGATGACGTCGGCGGGTTTCACGGCCGAGACCATGGCCTGCGACGCGACCCGGACCGCTCGCTCGCGGGCGGCCCGGGCCCGGTACGCCCGACCGCTGATGGACAGCCGGATGAGGACGAGGGCGCTCACCAGGGCGCCGGTGCTCGCGATGGAGAAGCCGGTCTCGACCGGGCCGTGAGCCGCCTCCACCATGAGCACGACCGGGGCGACCAGGAGCGCGACCGCGATCAGGGCCAGGCGCCACGGCGTGAGGCTGTGCCGGCGAATCGCCGGGGAGGCCATGTCCCGCATCGACGGGTTCAGCGAGGCCAGCCCGCACCCGCCGGCCAGCACGACATAGCCGATGTCGGCGCGCCACCCGAGGGCGTAGTCGGTCCCGACGAACTGGTAGCCGTAGAAGGCCTCGGAGATCAGGAACGCGAGCAGCGCCAGGGTGAGGATGATGACGCCGGCGTTGCGCCGCCACCCGAGGACGAGCCGAACAGAGGCGGCGAGCACGGCGATGTACCCCATCAAGGCGCCGAGCGCGGTCAACCGCCCCGGCTCACCCAGCGCCTGGTCCTCGACCATCGGACGGACCACCGCGAGCCACACGACCAGCGAGGCGGCCAGCGTCAGGCTGATGGCGTCGATGAGGCTCGTCTCTTCGCGCTCGGGGGGCGCCGGCAGGCCCAGCCAGAACAGGGCGGCGCTCAGCAGCAGGAAGCCGACGATCGTGATCAGGTCATGGGGGGCGGGGTAGGGCACGGAGCGCGCGGCGTTGACCTCGAGCACCACGAACAGCAGGTCCCCGAGCCCCAGCGCGCCGAGCGCGACCTGTAAGCAACGCCAGGCCCCCATCCGCTGCGGGCGCAGCCGCCGGATGCCGAGCTCGACGGCGCCGATGGTCGCCGCCGCGACCAGGCCGAGGACGACGGGCCGGGTGACGGGCACCGCGACGCGGAGCGCCGCGAGCAGGACGATCAACGCCCCGTACCAGACCCGAACCCGCGCCACTTTCGACAGACTAGGAGCGGGAAGGTCGGCTCCAGCCCGAATACGGCATCTAGCCCACGAACGGCACCGACGTCGCGGGCGGGCATGGGAGTGCGTGGGCGAGCGTCGAGACGATCGCCCACGCACCCCGGCGACGACCCGATCAGGCCGACGTCAACACGGAACCCTTCTGGTCAGGCTCGGACTCTGTCCGGCCGAGTCCCGCGCACAGTGCGCGGCCGGCCTCACGCGCCGCCTGCAGCGCCTCGGCGTGCATGCGGGCGGCCTGCTCGGCGAACTGGTCGAGGGCCGGGTCGACGCCCACGAGGGTGAACTCGCGCTCGACGATCGTGAGGTCGGCGCCCCAGCAGTCGGCGAGGATGCGCCGCAGGTACGGCGTGGCGTGGTCCCAGCCCTCCTTGGGCGTGCCGGGACCGTACGCACCGCCCCGCACCGTCACAAGCACCGTGGGCTTGCCGTCGAGCAGGCGGCCGGCCCTCGTGCGGGGGTCGGCGAAGATGAGATCGACGTACGTCTTGAAGTGCTGCGAGACGCCGTAGTTGTACAGCGGTACGGCGAACAGGATGGCGTCGGCGGCGAGCAGCTCGTCCACCAGCGTGGCGGCGAGGGCCAGGGCCTCGCGTTGCTCCGGGGTGCGCTCCTCCGGCGCAGTCCACCCGCCCGTCACCGCCGCCGCCCACGCGGTCGCGGGTAGGACGTCGACGCCGATGTGGCGGCGCACGACCGGGTCGCCCGGACGGGCGGCGAGCCACTCCGCCTCGACGATGTCCGCGATCTCCCGGCTCGCGGAGCCTTCGGTACGGATGCTGGCGTCCAGTCGGAACAGCGTCATCAGAAGTCTCCCCGTTTCAGACTGAGATCGAGGTTCAAGCTTGAAGTGACCGTACCGTATGTCACTTCAAGCTTGAAGTCCGATGCGATGTGTCTCACATCGAGGGCCGTTACCGGGCGGTAGGGTGGAGAGCGTGGCAGAGGAGCCTCGGTGGTTGAACGAATGTGAGCTCGAGGCCTGGCGGGCCTTGGCGAAGCTCATGTTCAACCTGCCGACGGCCCTCGACGCCCAGCTTCTGTGCGACAACAAATTGACGCTGTTCGAATACTTTGTGCTCAGCCAGCTGTCGATGACGCCCGGGCGGACCCTGCGGCTGAGCGAACTGGCGCGGGAGATCGGCAGCTCGCTGAGCCGATTGTCCAATGTGGTCAAGCGGCTCGAGCAGCGCGGCCTGCTGTACCGGGCGCCCGATCCGGAGAACTCCCGCTACACGCGAGCCACCCTCACCGACGCCGGCTGGGACCTGGTCGTCGCGGCCGCGCCGGGCCACGTCGCGGCGGTGCGGCGCTACGTCATCGACGGGCTGACCGAGGAGCAGATCGAGGTGATCCGCGAGGTCGCCTCCCACGTCATGCGGCGGCTCGATCCATGTGTGGCGGAGGGCCGCCCGGGCGCCGCCGATTCGTGCCAGCCGGACCACGCCGGGTCCGTGGGCTGACGCGACCGAGCCGCGATTCCGACCGGGCCGGGACGCGGCCGCCCTGGAGGCCCCTTCGCGACGGCCCCCAGTCGACCCGGCCGGTTGGTGTCACCGAGTGACCGGGGCTGCCTCGCGCCTACGAGCACGAGCGATACCCGTCACCGATGATCGTCCCGTTCGCGATCCGGCGCCGGACCAGTTCGATGGCCGCCGTTGCTCGGGCGGCATCGGTCGACCCGACGCTGCCCGTGGCGGTGATGTGCTTCTCGCCGCAGGGACACGACCAGTAGATGACAATGACTCCTGGCTCGTGGTTGATGAGGGCGAGCAGGCTCGCGTACGGGATCAACGTCGGTCCATAGTCGGGGCATTCGCCGAAGAGCATTCTGGGCGTCCCCTCTCGTGGGGGTGTGTCTGGGCGGCCGGCGCGGTGCGGCCGGCCGTGCGGTCATCGGGCAACGGCCGGCCCTACAGCAGCGGTAGGGCGGGGTCCGGGGAGGGAACGCGTCCGGCGGCGAGCCGGATCCAGGGCAGTCCCGGTGGGTAGCTCGGTGGCGTGCCCGTCACCTCTGCGTAGGCCCGCGCGAACGCGTCGGAGACCAGCGCCACGGCTTTGTCGAAAAGGGGCGGAGGCCCGGCCTCCGGCAGCGAGCGGGCGAGGTCATCGGCGTGTACCACCATCTCGATCAATCTGGTCAGCACGAAGTCCTCGCGCGTGATGCAGCCGCGCAGCCCGCGGACCACGGGTCCGGCGAGGGAATCGAGGTGGGCGAAGGCGCGCTCGCTGAGCTCGTCGAGGCCCCCGAGCAGGTCGTCGCGGATGTTGGTGGCGAGGGCTCGTGTGGCGTCGAAGATCTCGGTGGAGGCCGCCGGGTAGTGCGCCACGTAGGAGCGCAGCGACTGCGGCGTGCCGTGCGGATCGTCCACCGTCAGTTCGGTGGCGATGAAGGATTGTCCATTGTGGGCGATCAGCTCCGCCACGGTCCAGCCGGGCAGCAAGGACGGCCGGTCCAATCGGGCGGTGATGGTGTCGGTGGCCATCCAGACGCGCAGCGCCGCCCACTGTGCCTTCAACAGGAGTACAGGATCGGACATGCCGGGATCATCGGCGGGGCGGCTGACAGACGACTGACGCCGGACCGGTGGCTGACGCGTGACCTGTGCGGAGGTGTGACCGACGGCTCATGCCGTGGCCGGTGGTTTGCGCGGTACGTCGGGCGTACGGGTCACCGCGCTGACAAGGCGCTGACAGCCCCCGGACGCTGGCTGGCCGCCCGCGAGCCAGGCCAGCAGGATGGACACAGCGGTCGTGGACGGAAAGGGGGGACGGTGGCGGCGCAACCGATCACGGACGCTCCGGGCGGGTCGGCCCAGGTGGCGCTGTGGCGCCTGCTCGAGGTCTACCACGCCGTCGTCTACTACGCCCCCGAGCGGATCGTCCACTACGCAAGGCTCGGCCTCACGGGTGGCTGGATGGGGTACTTCGCGACCCGGTCGGCCCCGCTGGGCCGCGTGCCGCCCGAGGTCGTCACGGCCCTGTTCTACAACTTCCGGCACTCGATGGTCGCCCGGGCGCTCCCCGCCGCGTGGACCTACACGACGCCGGAACAAGCCACCGCCGCTCGCCTGCGCGTCGTCGACGACGCGATGCGGCGGCTGCTCGGCGACCAGGCACTCGCCTCCGCTGGCCTGGCCCGCGCGGCCGACCTCGCGGTCCGAGCCGCCCGGGCCTGCCCGCTGCCCGGTCGCCCGCTCGCGGCGGCGTACCAGGCGCAACCGGTGCCCGAGCCCGCACACCTGCGGCTGTTCTGGGCCACTGCGGTGCTGCGTGAGTACCGCGGCGACGGCCACATCATCGCGTTGGCCGAGGCCGGCGTGGACGGCTGCGCGGCCCACGTCCTCATGTCCGCGCTGGGACTGGTGCCGCCGGAACAGCGCACGCACCGCGGGTGGACCGAGACCGACTGGGCCGAGGCGACCGCCCGGCTCGCGCGGCGGGGCTGGGTCCGGCCGGACGGCCGGATCACTGAGCTCGGGGTTCGGCGCCGGGCGGAGATTGAGCGGACCACCGATGCCCTGGCCGCGGCCCCGTTGCTCGCGATTGGCGCGGAGGCGGTCGCGGAACTGGTCGCGCTCATGACCCCGCTGGTCGCGCGCATCGTGACCGCCGGCGCGGTGCCGTACCCGAACGGCATGGGCGTACCGGCCGTAGCGGAGCTGGCGTCGGCGTCATGAGCGATATCGTGCCCTCGTCGGTAGTTGGGCCCTCGCCGGTGGCTGGGCCCCCGCCAGCGGTTGGGCCCCCGCCGGTGCTGGTCGGACTCATGGGCACGGTCACGATCCTCGGCCAGCCCGTGCCCGCCACCCTGGACCGGCTCGTGCTGGCGCGCCTCGTGCTCGCCGAGGGCCGCAGCGTCCCGGTGAGCACGTTGATCGAGGCGCTCTGGTCCGGTGAGCTGCCCGAACGGGCCCGCAACGCGTTGCAGGTCAAGATCTCCCGTCTGCGCAGTCGGCTCGGCGAGCACCGTCGGCGTCTGGAGTACCGCCACGGCGGCTACCGGCTCGCGATCACGGCGCTCGAGTCCGATGTCGGCCGGTTCACGTGGCTCGTTCGGGCCGCCACGCAGGCCGTGGCCGCGGGCGAGGCAGATGCGATCACGGCCACCTCCGCCGCTCTGGACGCGTGGCTCGGTGAGCTGCCGGACGACCTCAGCCGCGACCCGGCCGTGCACGCGGAACGCGTACGCCTGCGCGAACTCTGGCTGGCGACCCGGGAGGCGCATGCCGAGGCGTTGAGCGGCCGATCGGGCGGTCTCCCCGACGCCATCGCGTTGCTGCGCCAGCTGTTGGCCGAAGAGCCGTTGCGACCGCGGGGGCGGCTGCTGCTGATGCGGGCTCTGCACGCCAGTGGACGCCGCGCGGAGGCCCTGGCCGTCTACGACGCGGGTCGTCGCCTGTTCCGCGACGTCGGGCTCGAGCCCCCCACCGAGCTCCAGGCCGAGTTCGAGCGCATCCTGGCCGAGGAACGCGCCGCGATCCGCCGCCCGCCGGTCCGCCACATACCGGCCCAGGCACCCGACGGCCTGATGGAGGTGGCCCGGTGGGCGGCCGACCAGGGCGACGTCCACGCCGGCCTGCGGTTGGCGGTTCGCGGCTGTTGGTGGTGGTGGATCGGCGGCCACCGCGGGCCGGCCCGCGAACTGCTGGAGGACCTCCTCACGATCGCGGCCGACCAGCCCGGCGTCGACGACGTGGCCTCGCTCTCCGCCGAGGCATGGCTCGGCGTATTTGGATCGGTCACCGTCGAGGTGGCCGAGCACATGCGCCGGGCCGAGGCCGCGCTCGCGGCGGCGGGCCCGGAATGGACCAAGCCGCAAGCCGTCGCGGCGACCCTCATCGCGGAGCGGCTCTACGAGCGCGGTGACCATGGCCGAGCCAGGGCACTGGCCCGCCTGGCCATGCAGCGGTTCACCGCGCTCGACGACGCCTGGGGGCAGTCGCTGGTGGCGACCGTCGTGGCGCGCGGGCGACTGCTCAGCGGTGACGTCACCGGAGCGGAACTGCGCGCTCGACGCCGGCTGAACGAGTTCGCCAACCTCGACGATCCCGCTGGCCTCGTGCTGGCGCTCGACATCCTCGGGTACTGCGCCGAGGTGCAGGGGCACCTCGACCGGGCGTTACAGATTCACACCCGTGCCCTCGAGGTCGCGCGGCACATCGGTTCTCCGGACTGGGAGGTCGCCCAGACCATCCGAATCGGCAACGTCCGCTCGCTCGCCGGTGAGGCGGACGCGGTCAAGAGCCTCACGGCGGCGCTGCGGTTGAGCGCCGACATCGGCTCCCACACGCTGCACGCGTTCGCCCTCAACGGACTCGGGGTATCCCTGGACCTGATGGGCGATCGGTCCGCGGCGCTGGAACGACACCGCCAGGCCTGGGCGTTCTACGAGCAGACCGACTCGGTCTCCGGTATGGCCTACACCGGGGCGCGCATTGCCCTCGTCGCCAGCGACGGTGACGCCGTGAGTCTCGACGGTGACGCCCTGGGCCGGGCGTCGGCGGCCTTGCGCGACGCGGCCGCCACCAACGACCCCCGGGCCATCGCCCACAGCCTCGAAGCGCTCGCCATGGTGCAGCCCGAGCCGACGGCGGCCCTCCGCGCGCTCGCGGCGGCCCATGGCCTGCGCCAGTCGAGCAACGCGCCGCTCCCACCGCGGCAGGCCCGACGCCTGCAGCACCGACGAGCCGAGCTGGCCGCGAGGCTCGGCGGCCGGTTCGACCGCCTCTGGCACGAAGCTCACTGCCAGCCGCGCCGGGTCGCCGATGAGCTGCACGCATCGGCCTCCGTCGACGGATCTCCGGACCGCGCCTAGGCGGGGGACCGGTTCCGGCCTTGCCCTGCGCGCGGTCGGCCCCGCCCGACCGTGGCCGGCCGATCCAGCGGCTCCCCGCCCTATGCATCGACTCATCGCGTTGGCTCGAGCCCGACCTTGCCGATGGTCTGCCCGGTGGCGAGACGCTCGAGCACGTTCGGCCCGTCCGCCAGGGGGAACAGTCGCGGGGTCCCCGGCGGGTACACGCCCAGCGTGATGAGGTGGGCCAGCTCGTCGAGCACGCTGCGATAGACGTCGGGTGCCGCGGTCGCGAGGGCACCGATGTGTCGGCCCCGAGCGACTCCAGCACGGGGTGCTTGCCGCGCGAGGCCACGGCCACTACGTGAGCACCGTAGTGGCGAGCCAGGCGGACGGCCGCCTGCCCGACCCCACCCGCCGCCGCGTGGATGAGCACGACGTCACCGGCCTGGACCTGGCCCAGCGGACGCAGCGCGGCCAGTGCCGTCGCCCAGTTCAGGACCAGGCCGAGCGCCGCCGCGTCGGGCCAGCCCGCCGGCACCGGTACCGCGGTAGCGGCCGGCATGACCATGTACTCGGCGAAGGCACCGGGACCGGTACCGATGACGTGGGTGCCGACGGGATACGGGTCGCGGACGGCCGACCCGATCGCCACGATCTCGCCGGCGCCCTCGAACCCGGCCACGTACGGCGGATGCGGGCCACCGACGTACGTTCCGCGGGTCTGCATCACGTCGGCGAAGTTGACCCCGGCGGCCACGACCCGGATTAGGTACTCGTCCGGGCCCGGCTCCGGCCGCGGCTGGTCGGTGACCAGGACGAGGTCGGCGGGTCCCCGCGCGGACTGCTGGACGAGGGCGCGCATGGACGGGCGGGCGTACGGATCATGGATCGACATGCGGCGACCGTACGACCTTCTCCCATACGGAAAGGTCAACCACCGATCGCCCGTCGTTGCCTAACCCCGGGCTCAGGCGCCGAAGCCGCGGCTCAGCAGGTCGTCGAGGGCCGCGCGCCGGGCGACGAGCGCGGTGATGCGGGCGTCGAGCCGATCCCGGTACGCCTCGATCCGACGGCGGAGCTCAGGTGACGGGACGACGGAGTCCGGTGCGGCCGGGACCGTGGCGTCGGGCATGAGCTCCCGGATCAGCGGGATCGGCAGCCCGGAGTCCTGCAGCGACCGGATGACGAGCACCCGGTCGATCGTGAAGCGGCAGTAGTCGCGGTAGCCGTTGGCGCACCGGCCCGGCTGGATCAGTCCTTCGTCCTCGTAGAAGCGCAGGGCCCGAGGGCTGACCCCGGCGGCCCGCGCCGCCTCGCCGATCCTCACGTCCCGGCGTAACCCGGCCCGGGGCGACGGTTCTTCCCGCCCGGAAGTGCCGGCCGGCCGTGCCGTTTTTGCCGATATGTGTCGATGGCGGCGTCTCTGTGGCCGCCGGCGTCCCCCGCCCAAGATTTCTCAAGATTTTTTCGCGGGCATGTCGAGAACGCGGGATCGGCTCCGAGGTACCGGGTGAACGCGCCCGATGGGGGCGCCCCGAGGAAAGGAGACCGCGATGAGCGAGCAGCTGCGCAAGCTGGACCGGATGGTGGGCACCTGGCGGCTGTCCGGTGGGGCCGAGGGGACGATCCGGTTCGAGTGGATGGAGGGCGGCCACTTCCTCCTGCAGCACGTCGACCTGGTGCAGAACGGCCGGCGGGTCAAGGGCCTGGAGGTGATCGGGCACGAGCGTCCGTTCGGCGCCGCGCCGAGCGAGGAGATCAAGTCCCGGTTCTACGACGCCGAGGGCAACACGCTGGACTACGTGTACGAGGTGCACGACGACGGCACGCTGACCATCTGGGGCGGTGAGAAGGGGTCGCCCGCATACTGCACATCGAAGGTGAGCGAGGACGGCACCACCGTGACCGCGACGTGGGTGTGGCCCGGTGGTGGCTACGAGACGGTCGGTGTCCGGGAGGGCTGATGAAGTACATCCTGCTGGCCTACACCAAGCAGGCGGACTGGGACTCGGTCGACGTCAACAGCCCCGAGTTCCAGGCCATCTGCGAGTTCTACGAGAACCTCGGCAAGGAGCTCACCGAGACGGGCGAGCTCGTCGCCACCGAGGGACTGGCCCACCCCTCCCTGACCCGGACGGTGCGCCGGCAGAACGGTGAGCCGGTCGTCGTGGACGGACCGTACGCCGAGTCCAAGGAGGTGCTGGCGAGCTTCGCGATCATCGACTGCGCCAGCCACGAGCGGGCGCTGGCGATCGCGGCCCGGATCGTGGCCGCCGTCGGTGACACGGTGGAGGTGCGCCCGATCGGGGCCGGTCCGCGACCGGAGGACACGCCTCTGTCGTGACCGATCCCCAGTCGACGGCACCGGTGACCAGTCCACAGTCGACGGTTCCGAGCGCACTCGAGGACCTGCTGCGCGAGCACGCGCCGCAGGTCCTCGGCGCGCTCGTGCGGCGGTACGGGCACTTCGACGCGGCCGAGGACGCGGTGCAGGAGGCCCTGCTCGCGGCCGCGACCCAGTGGCCGACCGAGGGCGTGCCGGAGGAGCCACGGACCTGGCTCATCCGCGTGGCCTCCCGGAAACTCATCGACATACTTCGCAGTGAGCAGGCGCGCCGCGACCGGGAGGCGGCGGAGGCCATCCGGATTCCGCCTGAGCAGTACCTCGCCTCGCCGGCCGACGCCCCGGCGGACGGCGACGACTCGCTGCTGCTGCTGTTTCTGTGCTGCCATCCCGCGATCAGCCAGACGTCGCAGGTGGCGCTGACGCTGCGAGCGGTGGGCGGCCTGACCACGGCGGAGATCGCGCACGCCTTCCTGGTGCCCGAGGCGACCATGGCCCAGCGGATCAGCCGGGCCAAGAAGCAGATCAAGAGCTCCGGCGTCGGCTTCCAGCCGCCGCCCCCCGGCGAGTACGCGGCCCGGCTCGACGCGGTCAAGCAGGTGCTCTACCTGATCTTCAACGAGGGGTACGTCGCCACGGCCGGCGCGGAGCTGCAGCGCCTCGACCTGGCGGCGGAGGCGATCCGGCTGACCCGCCTGCTGCGGCGCCTGGTCCCCGACGACGGCGAGGTGGCGGGCCTGCTCGCCCTGATGCTGCTCACCCACGCCCGGCGCCACGCCCGGGTGGACGCCGACGGGGCGTTGATTCCCCTGGCCGAGCAGGACCGCAGCCGGTGGGACCGGGACGAGATCGCCGAGGGCGTCGCGCTCATCACCGACGCGATGTCCCGCTACGAGCTCGGCCCGTACCAGGTGCAGGCGGCGATCGCGGCCGTGCACGCGGAGGCGCCGAGCTGGGCCGAGACCGACTGGCGGCAGATCCTCGGCCTCTACAACATCCTGGAGCGGATGACCAACAACCCGGTGGTGACGCTCAACCGGGCGGTCGCGGTGGCGATGGTCCACGGCCCCCGGGCCGGCCTGACCTTCCTGTCCTATTTGGACAAGCATCCGCAGCTGGCCGGCCAGCATCGGTTGGAGGCGGTCCGGGCCCACCTGCTGGAGCTGGCGGGCGAGCCGGAGCGGGCCCGGGAGTCGTATCTGGCCGCCGCCCGCCTCACCGCCAGCGAGCCGGAGCGGGCCTACCTCTTGCGCAAGGCCGACACGGTGGCTCCGTAGCGCTCGGCCCCTACGCTGGCAGACATGGGCACGGGGCAGTGGATCGCGGTGGCCGTCGGCGTTTCGATCGCCGCCATTGCCACCGGGGGCGCTGGTGTGGCGCCACCGCCTGGTGCGCGGCCCGCGGGCGGACCGCATTCCGCACGAGGCACGCCGCGCCCTGCGCGCGCTCGCGGGCGACCAGCGTCGGCGCCGCAAGGGAAGCCTGCGCGGCGAAGGCTACGGCGGTGACGACAATCTGGCAACGGCTGCTGGCGTCGCTAGTGACTCTGGTGGTGCTCCCTGCGACTGAGCGATTGCTCGATGGCGAGCGCGTACCCCGCGGCTGGCTCCAGCGAGGCCCGTCCGCTGAGGACGGGACGACCCGGCCGAGCTCCAGTTGGCGTCGCTGATCGACAAAGGCCGCAATGGAGCCCGTCCGCTGAGGACGGGACGACGTGCCGCCGGCTGCTGTGGCGCCAGGAAAACGGGCTCTTCGCCATGAATGTGGGAGGCCAGCTGCGACACGCTATCGAGGGTGATGGCTGATTGAGGGCTGGGGCCTCATGATCCAAAGCGACCAAACCACGGATCTAGGGAGGCCCCAGTGGGTGCTGACGCTACCAGTTGCTGCGCGGAAGTCATCGTTGACCTGCCCGGGTTTGTCGTTCTGGCGGCGGGTGAGTACGGCGGTGAGCTGGAGTTGCTGGTGGAGACCACCGCAACCGAGATCTGCTGTGGGCAATGTGGCACACGGGCTGTGGTGCATGACCGGCGGGAGCATCTGCTGCGGGATGTGC
>Ga0310831_100314_pt1 | contig 32503 bp, 27 predicted proteins | sample WT_ome_6_FD_201307 | JGI IMG/M metagenome (GOLD analysis project Ga0310831, IMG submission 201307) | Sorghum-adapted microbial communities enriched on wild type (WT) sorghum from Joint BioEnergy Institute, Emeryville, California, United... ... | reverse complement strand
GCCAAGACGCTTGGCCCGGCGCAGGTGCAAGATCTTCCGCTCCACCGGCGGCCGGGTCCGGTGCGGGCTGCGGTGGGGTCGGCTGGACCGGTCGACCATTCCGGCCGGCCCGAGCTGCCGGTAGCGGTCGGCCCAACGCTTGGCGGTCATCGGGCTCACCTGGAACCGCTCCGCCGCGCGGCGCAACGGCCAGCCGTCATCCACGACACACCGAGCAAGCTTCAAACGACCGCGTTCGGTCAAGGTTGCGTTAGCGTGGGGCACGTAGACCTCCGGGCGAGTGGGGTGTGGTAGCAGCTCCACACTCACCCGGAGGTCTTCACCGTTTGTGGATCTTCAAAGTCGTGTCCCTGTCACCAACCTCTGTGGGTAGGACACCTAGTCCACCGCGGACCGTTCGCCGGGCACCGGCAGCGGCGAGGTGAGGGTGAGCGGCGACGGGTCGGCCACGCACAGCTGGGCGAGGTCGCGGATGAGGTCGGCCGGGTCGGCGGCCGGGTCGAGCCGCCGCGCCAGCTCCGGGTCCAGCGGTGGCACCGTCACCTGGGAGATGAGCGGATGCACCAGCCGGACGTCGGTCTCGTCGGCGCCCAGCAGCTCCTCGTGCATCTTCTCGCCCGGACGCAGTCCGGTGTAGACGATCGGGACGGGCCGGGCCAGGGTCTCCGCGACCTGGCGGGCCAGGTCGGCGATCCGCACCGGCGTGCCCATGTCCAGCACGAGCACGTCCCCGCCGGAGCCCAGGGCCGCGGCCTGGATGACGAGCTGGACCGCCTCCTGGATGGTCATGAGGAACCGGGTCACCTCGGGATGGGTGACGGTGATCGGCCCGCCGCTGGCCGCCTGGGCCATGAACGCGGTGAGCACGGAGCCGCGGCTGCCCAGCACGTTCCCGAACCGTACATTGAGGAATCGTCCCGGGTAGATCTGGTTGGCGTGGGCGGTCAGGCGCTCGGTGATGCGCTTGCTGTAGCCCAGCACGCTGATCGGGTTGGCCGCCTTGTCGGTGGAGATGTTGACGAACAGATCGACGTCGGCGCACTGCTCGAGCAGGTGCAGGGTGCCCCAGATGTTGGTCTTCACCGCCTCGCCCGGGTACCGCTGCAGCAACGGCAGGTGCTTGAGCGCGGCCGCGTGGACGACCACCTCGGGCCGGTGGGTGGCGAAGACCCGGGCGAGGGCGGCCGGGTCGCGCAGGTCGGCCAGCACGGTCTCGGCCGAGTCGAGCAGGGCCCGCCCTGACAGCGACAACTGGACCGCGTGCAGCGCGGACTCGTCCCGGTCGAGCATGGTCAGCACGGCCGGCTCGAACCGACGGATCTGCCGACACAGCTCGGCGCCGATCGAGCCGCCCGCCCCGGTCACCAGGACCCGGCGGCCCCGCAGGCACTCCGCGATGGCGCCGAGGTCCGTCTCGATCTGCCGGCGGCCGAGCAGGTCGGTGACCGCCACGTCGCGGACGTCCGTGACGCTCGTGCGCTGGTCCAGCAGCTCGCCGACCGACGGCACGATCTTGAAGATGAGGCCGGCCTGGAGCGTCAGCCGGCGCACCTCGCGGATCAGCTCGGCATCGGCGTTGGCCACGGCGAAGATGACGGCCTTGGCTCCGGTCGCCGCGGCGACCCGGCCCAGCGCGTGACGGTCCCCCAGCACGGGAACCCCGTGCACCTGCAGGTGGCGCTTGTCCGGGTCGTCGTCGAGCATGCCCACCGGTCGGTACGGGCTGCGCTGGTCGTTGATGATCGCGCGCACGAGGTCGTGCCCGGCGGAGCCGGCCCCGAAGAGCAGGGCGGGGGTGGCCCGGCGCCGGCGGAGCCGACGCTCGGCGCGCAGCCGGTACGCGTACCGCCCGCCGAGCATGAACACCATGGCGAGCACTCCGCCCACGAGCGGCACGCTGATCGGCGCCAGCCGCGGGCGCGACAGGATGTCGATGACCAGCACGACCAGGGCGGTCGCCGCCACGGTCGTGCCGAGCGTGATCACTTCATCGAACGTGCCGAATCTGTGCCGACCGCGATAGATGAACCGCACGTGCCCCAGCAGCGCGTGGCAGCAGATCGCGAGGCAGCCCAACGCCGTCGCGCCCGCCACGGCAGCCGGCGTCAGCACACCCTCGTAGCGGCTCCAGACCGCGAGGTTGACACCGACGAGCCACGCCACGGAGTCCAGCAGCAGAGCCTTGTCCCGGCTGGTCAGGGGAGCCAGCAGCCTGCGTGTGCTCATCTGTTGATCCCATCGAAGCGCTCGGCAAGGTCCATGGCTGACATTGCCACCCCGAGGGGAATGTTTCGGGATAACAGCCCCAAATCACGCCTGAGTGGACATAACCTGATCTCCGTTCGAGATCAGGAGGGGCATCGGTGGATTGGCGGGAGGCGCTGCGCGCCGTAGCACGGCATTGGTGGCTCGTCGTGGTGGCCACGGTGGCATCGGTCGGCATCGCTGGTGTGCTCACCGCGACCGCGGTGCCGCAGTACCGGTCGACACTCACCTTCTTCGTGAGCGCCCCCGGTCAGGGCGTCACCGAGTCGTACCAGGGGGGCCTGTTCTCGCAGCAGCGCGTCAAGTCGTACGCCGCCCTGTTGACCGGTGACCGGCTGGCCTCGGCCATCGCCAGCAGCCCCGGCATCGACCTACCGGCCAGCGCGATCCGGTCGAAGATCTCCGGCCGGGTGGTGCCCGACAGCGTCCTGCTCGAGGTCACGGTGACCGACACCGATCCGCACCGGGCGCGCGCCATCGCCGCCGAGCTGGCCCGGGACTTCGTCGTGCTCGTCGAGACGCTGGAGACCCCGCCGGGCGCGCGCACCCCGGCCGCGACCGTCTCCGTCGTCTCCGGCCCGACGCTCAACCTGACGCCGGTGTCGCCGCAGCCGGTCCGCAACCTCGGCGTGGGCCTGGTGCTCGGCCTGCTCCTGGGCGTGGCGGCCGCGCTGGCCCGGTCGGCGCTGGACGTCACCATCTCCTCGGCCGACCAGCTGCGTCAGTTGATCCACGCGCCGGTGCTCTCCGCCATCCCGCTCGAGGCGGCGGCCAAGGGCTCGCCGTTGATCATGTCGGAGGATCCCCAGTCCACCTTCGCCGAGGCGGTGCGTCACCTGCGCACCAACCTGCGCTACGTCGACGTGGACCACGAGCTGCGGGTCATGGTGATCACGAGCTCCGTCGAGAGCGAGGGCAAGAGCACGACCGCGGTCAACCTCGCCCTGGCGTTCGCCCGCGCCGGACAACGGGTCCTGCTCATCGAGGCCGACCTGCGCCGACCCAAGATCAGCAACTACCTGGGCATCGAAGGCGCGGTGGGACTGTCCAATGTGCTCGCTGGCCTGGCCGAGTACGAGGACGTCGTCCAACCGTGGGGCCAGCACGAGTTCTGGGTCCTCCCCGGTGGGTTCGTGCCGCCCAACCCGAGCGAGCTCCTCGGCTCGCGTCAGATGGCGGACCTGGTGGCCCGCGTGCGGAACCAATTCGACATCGTGCTGATCGACGCGCCGCCCCTGCTGCCGGTCACCGACGCGGCCGTGGTGGCGAAGCTCGCCGACGGCGCCGTGCTGGTCGTCCGCCACGGCCGCACGTCCCGGGCCCGGATCACCGCGGCGGTGACCAGCCTGCGCACCATCGACGTCCGCATCCTCGGCACGGTGCTGACCATGACTCCCGTCGGCCGGCGGGGCGCCTACTACTACGCCTACCGGTACGGCAGCACCCCGACCCGCCGGCGCTGGTTCACGGGCCGGCTGCTGCCCAAGCCGGCCGGCCGGGCGCCCACCTCGGCGGTTCCGGCCGGGCCGACGGCCGGCGCCGGCACCCACCCGCCGTCGGCGGTGGCCGCCGGAAACGAGTCGGTCACGGCCGAGCGATGAGCGCCAGGGTCGGTTCGAGCGCGCGCGTGATCTGCCGCGCGCAGGCCAGAAAGTCCTCCCGGGTGCCGAGGACGGGGTCGGCGAGGTCGTCCTCCTCCCCCGGCACCGGGGGCAGGTCCGCCCGCACCGCCGCGACGGCGCGCAGCAGCGTCTCCGGACCCGCGGCCAGGCCGGCGTCGAGCACGGCGGCCGCGAGACGGCCGAACTGGCGAATGGTGAACGTACGCCGCACCGCGGCCGGAACGAGTTCGACGCACACCGAGCGTTGGCGACGGTCGGCGGTCAGCACCAGGTCGGCCTCGGCCACCAGCGTCGAGGTGACCGGACGGCTGACGAAGCCCGTGGGGTCCGCGCCGAGTTCGTACAGCGTCGCCTCGGCGAAGGCGTGCATCGGCAGGCCCGGCCGGGCATGGGTGCCGGCGCTGGCCGCCTCGACCCGCCCGGCCCCGAGGGCCTGGGCGAGCCGCTCGGCCATCGGCGAGCGGCAGAGGTTGGCGTAGCAGACGAAGAGCAGTTTCGGCGTGGCAGCCACGCCACCCATTGTGGAGGACCGCCCAGCCGGGCGCAGGAGGACGTCTCATGAGTGAACGTATTTACCTCTCGCCACCCGACATCGGTGAACTCGAGCAACGGTACGTCCTCGACGCGCTGCGGTCCGGCTGGGTCGCCCCCGTCGGCCCGGACCTGGCCGCCTTCGAGCGCGACGTCGCGGCCGTCACCGGGACCGCGCACGCGGTCGCGCTCGCCTCCGGCACGGCCGGGCTGCACCTGGCCCTGACCGCCCTGGGCGTGGGTCCCGGCCACCGCGTGGTGGTGCCGACGCTGACGTTCGTCGCCACTGCCAACGCGGTGCGGTACACCGGGGCCGAGCCGGTGTTCGTCGACTGCGACCCGCAGACCGGCAACGTCGACCCGGAGCTGGTCGCCCGCGTGCTGCGCCGGCTGCACGACCAGGGCCACCCGGTCGGCGCAGTGATCGCGGTCGACCTCTTCGGGACGTGCGCGGACTACGACGCGCTGCGGCCGCTCTGCGCCGAGTACGGCGTGCCTCTCGTCGAGGACGCGGCCGAGGCCCTGGGGGCCAGCTACCGGGGACGGCCGGCCGGGTCGTTCGGCCGGGCCGGGGTGGTGTCGTTCAACGGCAACAAGATTGCGACAACCTCGGGGGGCGGCGTGCTCTGCTCCGACGACGAAGAGCTCGTCGCGTACTGTCGCTACCTGGCCACCCAGGCCCGGCAACCGGTCGTCCACTACGAACACACCGAGATCGGCTACAACTACCGGCTCAGCAACATCCTGGCCGCCCTCGGCCGAGCCCAGATGGCCCGGCTGCCCGAGATGATCGCCGCCCGGCGGGCCATGCGGGAGCGGTACGCCAAGCTGTTCGGGGCCGTCGACGGCGTCCGCCTGCTCGCCGCCGACGAGGGCGCCAACTGCTGGCTGACCGTGATCGTCGTCGATCCCATGGTGGCTGGCTGGCAGGCTCAGGATCTGGCCCGGGCGCTGGCCGAGGCCGACATCGAGACCCGGCCCGTGTGGAAGCCCATGCACCGCCAGCCGGTCTACGCCGGCCACCAGGCCGAGGTGACCGGCGCCGCCGACCGTCTCTTCGCGACGGCCCTGACCCTGCCGAGCGGGTCCGCGCTCACGTCTGCCCAGATCGACCGGATTCTCGACGTGATCACCGCCTTCCTGGAGCGGCCACGATGAACCGACGCTACGACCCGGTCAAGCGGTGCCTCGACGTGGTCCTGGCCACGATCGCGCTCATCCTCACCGCGCCGGTGCTCGCTGGGGCGGCATTACTGGTCTGGCTCCGACTCGGCCGTCCGGTTTTGTTCGTGCAGGAGCGCAGTGGGCGGGGGCAGCGGCCCTTCCGGCTGTACAAGCTGCGCACGATGACGGACGAACGGCGGCCGGACGGAACCCTGCGCTCTGACCGCGAGCGCCTGGACCCCCTCGGCCTGGCGCTGCGGCGGCTCAGTATCGATGAACTACCACAGCTCATCAACGTCCTGCGCGGGGACATGAGCCTGATCGGTCCGCGGCCCCTGCTTCCGCGGTACGACCCCTGGTACACCGACGAGGAACGACTGCGGTTCACCGTCCGCCCGGGCATCACCGGGTTGGCCCAGGTGAGCGGCCGCAACAACCTGGACTGGACGCAGCGGCTGGCTCTGGACGCTCGCTACGCCTGTGAGTACTCCTTCGCGCTCGACGTCCGCATCGCGTGGCGCACGCTGGTCCGGGTGGTGGCCGGCTCCGGCGTCGCGACAGACCCGACGGCCACCATGGCCGACCTCGACGTGGCTCGGGCCGGCTGGGCGACCAATGTGGACGCCGCGAGAGGAGCGGCGCGGTGACGACCAGGACCACGTCGGTGTCCACACCCGACCACGACGACGCCCCGGCGCTGACGCAGGTCGCCCGCATGCTCGGCGACTCCCTGCCCGCGGCCTGCCGCGGCCTGGCCGCCTACGACGCCGCCCGATTCGACGCCTACCTCGCCGCCGCGCTCACCGCGCCGCCGGCCGGACGGACCCTGCTCCTGCGCACCGTTCGGCAGGCCGGCGAGGTGATCGCGACCGCCGACTGGCGCTGCCCGGGGTCGGTCTTGTTCCTCAACGGCATCTATGTCCGCTCGGCCTGGCGGGGCCAGGGAGTCGGGCGAATGCTCATGGCCGACGGGGTGCGCCTGGCCGAGGCGACCGGGGCCGAGGCGGTCGAGCTGCACGTCTCCGACGACAACCCGACGGCCGCGGCCCTGTACCGCAAGCTGGGCTTCGAGCCCCTGGGCAGCCTGGTCTGGGAGGCGATCCCCATCGAGCCGGACGCCGGGCCCGAGCCGGATTCAGGGCCAGAGCCGGACCCAGGGCCAGAGCCCACCGTGCGGGTCCTCGACTGGCCCGCGTTCACGGCGCACCACGCGATGTACGGCTTCGGCGACCTGACCGTGGCGCACGGCCGATCCACGACACGCGTCCGTCTCGTCGGCCGCGCCCTGTGCGTCGGGGCGACCACAGGCCCGGACCCGGTGCCTGTCCAGACGCTCGTCCGGCTGCTCGCCGCCGAACGGGCCTACCGGATCACTGACCGAGCCGTGGGGTCGGCCTCGACCTTCGCTTCGTTTGTCCACATGCGAGCGTCGCTCGCCGAGCTGTCACGGAACCTGGGGGCGGTGTGAAAGTCGAGTTCTGGAATGCCCGCGACGCCGACGACTACCAGCGTTGGGCGAGTGTCCAGGCGTCCATGCCGTCGCGCCCGGTCTTTGCGCACCCGAGCCTCGTCGCCCAGCTCGCCGGGCCGGACGAGCAGCCGATGGCGGCGTATGCCCAGGTGGGGACCGCCGTGGTGCTGTATCCGTTCCTGCTGCGTCCGGTCCCCGTGCGGCCGGCGGCCGGTCGGCTGCCGCAGCAGGTGGCCGGTTCGCTGTCCTACGACATCACGAGCCCGTACGGCTACGGTGGCGCCTTCACCTCCGGCCAGCTCAGCCCGGCTGAGGCGGCGGAGTTCTGGCGACAGTTCGACGAGTTCTGCGCCGCCCGCGGCGTGGTCAGCGAGTTCACTCGCTTGTCGCTGTTCCCCGATGAGCGCCTGGCCCATCCGGGCGACATCACCACCCCGCTCGTCAACGTCGTCGTCGACCTGACGCTGACCGAAGATGAGCTGTGGCGGCAGTTCGAACACAAGGTGCGCAAGAACGTGGCGAAGGCCCGGCGCAGCGGAGTCACCGTAGAGACCGATCCGACCGGCCGACACCTCGACGCGTTCCTGTCGATCTACGAGTCGACGATGGACCGGCGCGCGGCCGCGGCGAGCTACTACTTCCCGCGGTCCTTCTTCGAACGGATAATCCGCGCCATGCCCGGCCAGTTCATGTTCTTCCACTCCTGGCTGGACGGCCGGATCGTCTCCACCGAGCTGGTTCTCGCCTCGACGGACACGCTGTTCTCGTTCCTGGGTGGCACGGATGAAGCCGCCTTTCCCTTCCGTCCCAACGACCTGCTCAAGTTCGAGGTGTGCCGGTGGGGCCAAGCCACCGGCCGACGGCGGTTCGTGCTCGGCGGGGGCCGGCACCGCGACGACGGCATCTTCCGCTACAAACGGTCATTCGCGCCCGACGGGCTCGTCCCGTTCGAGGTGTGTACGCGGGTGCACGATCCGCAGACGTACGCCCACCTCGTCGCGGCCCACCAGGCCGAGGGCCGCCGCCGGGACCCGCAGTGGCGGCCCGACCCCGGGTTCTTCCCGGCCTACCGGTGTCCGCTTCCCGCGGCCACCGGTGACGAGGCCCTGGCGGACGACCGCCCCCTGAGCGGCGCTGTCCAGAGTGGATGACCGATGTCCCGAGCCGGGTGATCAGAAAAGCGCCGGTTGCGACACCCGACCGTGCTCCGCCCGGCGAGGGCCATCGACCGGCTGCTCGGCTCGGCGCCCGTCCCGCGCCTGGAAGTAGTACATCAGCCCCAGCACCAACATGGCCCACGTCATCCGATTTCCATTGATGTCGCTGGATGTCTGGGCGACCGCGAACCAGTAGACGCCGAGGCCGAGCATCGCGACCGACTCGGCCGTCCGCGAGTTCAGGATGTATCCGCGGATCGACAGGACCGCGAGCACGAGGATGGCCGCCCCGGCCAGCCAACCGCCCTCCAGGAAGATCTCGACCACGAGATTGTGGGGGTAGAGCGGGCGCCCACCGTAGTTGGTGAGGATGCCCGGCAGGAAGCTGAAGCCTTCCCACCCCACGCCCAGAGGGTGGCGCGCGATCGCGCTGAGCGCCTCGCGCAGGAAGTCCTCCCGACCGGCGTCCGTCAATTCACCGGTGAACAGTTGCTCGATGCGCTTGGGATGACGCAGCGAGGACTCAATGACGAACCACACGGACGCCGCGATGATGACGCCGCCGACGCTGAGCGCGGTCGCGCGGCGGCTGAGCGGGACCCTACCAAGGAACAACGCCACGAGCACGGCCACGAGCAGCGACAGGACGGGGCCACGGCTGCCCACCATGACCACGGCACCGGTACACACCACAGCGACCGCGGCCCACCACCACCGACGCCCCGGGGCCAACGCCAGCATGATGGTCGCGACGACGGCGGCCGCCCCGATCACGCGCCCGGTCCCGATCGTGTTCGTTCCGGCCAGGTTCAGCCGGTTGAACTCGGTCCACGAGGCCATGTCCCGCAGCACGACGGCCGCCGCGACCATCGCCACACCAACCGCCACCGACAGGTGCAGCCAGAGCCGCTGTGCTCGCGGGGTGGCGAGCAGGAAGCACGGCCCGAGAGCGCACACCAGCGTGAGCGTGTACAACAGAGCGATCTTGGGTCCGCCGTGCCCCGTGCCGACGGTCATCACGGCACCGATACCGAAGAGCGCCCACAGCCCGAGCACGCCCGCCACCACGCGCCCGTCGAACGGGCGCCGGCCCAGCAGGGCCGCGCCGACCGCGCCCGCGGTCACCGCCCCCGCGAGGACCGTGAGGTCGACCGGTACCCGGGCGAGCACGGGTACCCCTTTGACGTAGCCGACGTAGCACAGTCCAAAGAGGGCCACGCAACCCACGAGGCGGCGGGTCGTAGGGCTCTCGGGTCGTGATTCGGACATCGACATCAGCTCCAGGACGACTCGGCCGCTGCCGGCTGGGGGACAGCGGCAACCGGACGGTCGGTCCGCCACACGGCGACGGCCCGGACAGCGCAGAAGGCCAGCACACTGGCCGCCAGGAGCCAGAGGGATGGCCGACCGACCAACGCGGCGGCCGTCAAGCCGCCCGCGACGAGCACGGCCGGCGCGACGATCGCCGCCCGCCGCCGCGCCGACAGAGCCAGCGGGCACCGCCACATCCGCAGGACCATGACGGCGGTCTTCCACCCGACCATCGACAGGGCCAGCACCGTGATGTCGCCGGTGAGCGCGGTCAGGGCCGTGGCGGCGGTGCCGGCGGCGTCGAGGGCGTTGAGCGCGGCGCTGCGCCACCAGGATCCGGAGGCCATCTGCATCACATCGGTGAGGGTGGTGAGGAACCGGGCCGGCAACGACGCCAGCAGGATGCAGATCACCGGGGCGGCCGCCTGCCAGTCGCCGGGCAACATGCCGCCGGCCAGCGCGATCGCGCTCACAGCCACGGCCACGGCCGCCCCGACCCCGGCGGCGACGACCGACATCAATTTCTCCGCCAGCACCGGACGGGTCCGCTCGTCCTCGGCCGCGAGGGCCGCCAGGACCGATTTCGCCAGCGGCGGCGCCACTAAACCGGACAGGCCCACCGTCACCTGGTACGCGAAGAAGTAGAGGCCCAGCAGCGTGGGCCCGGCCACCAGCGACACGACCAGAAAGTCGACCTGGGTCGGAAGCAGCTGGCACAGCGCCTGGACCGACCAGGCGGCCCGCGCCCGCCAGCCGGGCTGGGTCGACGGCTCGCCTGATCGGTTCCGCCAGGCCCGCGTGCGCGGCGTGAGCAGGGCGATCATCACCGCCGAGTACGCGACCATCGCCAGGGCGAACGCCAGCGCCGACCCGGTCAGCCACGCGACCGACAGGCCAACGGCCGTGCGCGCCAGGCCGGAGACCACCTGGGCGCGGACGAGCGAGCCGTTCGCGCGGCGCCGCACGTACGCCGCGTACAGCAGGTTGCACTCACCGAGAAGTGGAATATTGAGTCCGACGAGCGCTACCAGGATGGCGACCTCGTGCTGGCCCGACACCCAGTAGCTGGCCACGACGACGCCGGCGACGAGGGTCAACAGGCCGTTGAGCCGCCAGATCGCGCGCCGCGCCTCGCGCAGGCGTTCCTCGCCGCCGGCGAGGTAGCCGTTCACCTCACCGAAGTTGACCAGACCGGTCAACACCGCCATCGAGGACGTCGCGGCCGCCCATAATCCGAACTCCTCGGGCGACAGCCACACCACGAGCACGGCCTGGCTGACCGCCACCATGACCTGCACCAGCGTGGTGCCCAGCGAGAGCTGGGCCACGCCCCGCAGGACGACGCCCGCCGTTGCCGACACTCAGACCCGCCGAAGGAACGTGACGGCCGCGCACCCTCGGAGCGAGTGCTCGTAGACCCCGGACGCCTTGTGGTACCCCGACTCCACGAAGATCGTGCGCTTGCCGAGGATCGCGGCGGGAACGGCGACGTGGAGCCGGTCGGTGACGACGGTCGTCGCCCCCATGATCGCTCGAGCGAACTGGCCGAATGTCGCCAAGGACGGATCGCTGATGTCGAACCACCACGGGCTCATGGTCGTAGGAAGGGCGTCGTCGAGCTGCTCCGTGACCGTGGTCAGCATGTGCTCGTTGGCCACGAGCTGGCGGTCCCGCGTCGTGCGCTGCCGAATGATCGTCAGCGCCGGCCGCGGCAGTCGGCTCACTCCCCGCACCGCGAGGCGGTACAGCCAGCTGCCCCGGTTGGTGGACGAGGCCATGCGTCCCGCCTCGGCATCCAGTCGGGCCACGAGCAGCAGACCGTCCTCAGTGGCCGGCCGTCGGGCCGCGGCCTGCAGGATCTCAGCCACGTACGCGTGCCCGCTCACCGCGACGTCGTGGTCGAGCGCGAGCGTGACGTGAGCGCGGGCCAGGCTGTCCCCCCACGTCTGCCGCAGGTGGTCGTACGACCGCTGCTCGCGGGAGATCCACAAGACGGGCGATCGCCGGCCGGCGAACATCGTGGCCGGGTCGTTCCGCTCGAACCAGCTCGAATGCGGAAAGATGATCAGCGGCAGGTCGGGCAGCCGCGCCAGCTGGCGAGCCAGGAGGGTCGGGGCCAGGTAACGATCCAGCAGCGCGCCGCCCGGACGTACCAGCAGGACGTCGGCCTCCCGCGGGCGCTGGACCAGCGTGATGCCGAACTCCTGCAGGACCCGGGAGAACACGCGACCGAGCAGTTCGTCGCCGTTGTTCCCCAGACGCATCCCCCAGGGAGTCACGAACTCGATCAGGTAACCGGCGGCGCCGTGCCAGTCCGCCAGAAGCGAGCGCAGCCCGGTCAAGTCCGGAAGTTTCTCCACCGCCGTCATCGGTCACCTGCCCTGCCCAGTGCGTCCATGTAAACGTGCGCGACGACCTCGGTGTCACAGTGGGACCGGGCGTACTCGCGGGCCGCGGTCGAGTAGTCGATCCACCGCTGACGGTCGCGCCACAACTCCATCGCGGCCGCGCCGATCGCCTCCGGGTCAGCCGGCAGCACCCAGCCGCAGCCCGCCTCCCGCACCACGCGGCCCATGGCGCCGACGTCCGTCACGATCGCGGGCAGGCCGCTCGCCATCGCCTCAATGAGCGCGCCGGGCAGGCCTTCCTGGATGGACGGAAGCACCAGGACGCTCATGTCGTGGGCGAGCAGGTCCGACACGTCGCTGCGGTAGCCGATGAGATCGACGGCTGCCGTCAATCCCAGCTCATCCAGACGGCCGCGGAAGAACGGCTCGTATTCCGGGTCGAACGGGCCGACGAACACGGCCCGGGCATCCGGGAACCCCTGACGGCGCACCAGAGCCAGGGCCTCGAGCACCACGTGGGGCTGCTTGCGGGAGCAGAGTTTCCCGACGAATCCCAACACGGGCGTGACCGCTCGTGGATCCTCGGCCACCGGCACCGGTGGCGCGAACCGCGCGGTGTCGACCGGGTTGTGGATCGCGACGATCCGATCACGGGGCAGTCCGAAGGCCACGAACTCCTCGGCGATGTCGTCCGACAGGGCCAGGCCTACGGCCGCGCCGGAGACGAGCCGCCGGCGCAGCGCCGGCACGAACGGGATGCGATTCGACCGGCTCGCTGGCGAGAGGTCGGCGCGCGCACCGAGCGGAACCAGCAGATAGCGTCGCCGACGGAGGATCGCCGCGATGACGGGCAGCAGGTTGTACAGCGAGACGCCGTGGATGTGCACGACGTCGTACTCGTCGGCGTGCCGCAGCAGCCATCCAGTGACCCGCAGCGCCCAGCGCAGCTGTTCGGCCAGCGAGTACCGCTGGAACGTCATGATGGGCACCGAGGCCGCCGCCCCCGGCAGGGCCGTGTCCTGCTGATTGCGCGCGCCGAAGAGCACCGCGGTGTGATGCCGTTGCGAGACCTTCTCCAACAGCCGGTTCAGGAACACGGCGGGGCCGCTGTACGTGGCCCCGGCCCCGAAGGGGTTGACGAAGACGATCCTCATCGGACACCACCCGCCGCGCGGAGGGCAGCCGTCACCGCGGCATCGATCGCCACCGCGTGCGCCTGAGGTGACCAGCGCGCCCGGATCTCCTCCCGGCAGGCCCGAGCCACGGCCTCCGGTTCGGCCCGGACCCGGTCCAGCCACTCCGCCATGACCTCGGCCAGGCTCTCCACGGAACCGTCCACAAAGAACCCACCGGTCCGCCCGGGCTGAATGGCCTCACACTCGGGCCCGTGCGTGTCCTCGTTGTCCGACGTGATGAACGGTCGGCCGTAGCTGAGACTCTGGACCACGGTCAGACCGGCGTTGGCCGGCAGCACGGACACGTGTGTCCGCTCATAGATGAGGCGGAGCTTCTCCTCCGAGTAGATCGGTCCGGTCGTCCGCACGTCGACCCCGAGGTCGTCGGCCAACCGGTGCAGGTTCTCCCGCTCCTCGCCGGTGCCCACCAGCACCACGACGACCTTCCGACCGGCGTTGTTCAGGCGCGCGGCCGCCCGAACGACCAGGTCGAGGCGCCGGGAGCGGTTGATCCGCACCACGCAGGTCACGACGTCGACATCGCCCGCCGGCAGCAACGCCTCAAGATCATCCATGCTGATCTCGTCCGCCACCCCGGTGGCGGCGACGCTGGACGTGTAGCTGTTGCCGATGACCAGCATTCGATCCGTCGGATAGCCCATCCGCGCCCCGATCCGCGCGCCCTTCCGGGCGTAGAGGAGCAGCGCATGGGCCAGCCGGTAGAACGCGAGCCGCACGAGCCGACGCAGCCCGGTGTCCGGCCGGTGCCAACCGATCGTCCAGAAGAGCACCGGACGCCGTAACAACCGGAACAGCGCGGCCCCGACCCAGGTCGACAGGTAGGCCCAGTCGCCGAGAAAGACGACCGCTTGATAACGCTCCCGCAGCAGCAGCCGGAGCAGCCCGGACTGCCACAGGAACGGCCCGAACCAGTGATTGGTCAAGGGATGGAAGCGCCGCACCTGGGTGGGCGCGATGGTCGGGATCGTGCCGTCCCGCGACTCCGTCCCGGCCGCGAACTCGTAGGCCACCTCGGGCCGGCGCTCCAGCTCGGCGAAGACACCGCTGCGGTAGTGCGGCAGGTGCTGGTAGACGACAAGCACACGGGGACGATCGCCCACGGTGATTCCTCCCTCAGCTCGCGCCCGCCGGCGCCGAGAGCGGCACGACGGTACGCTTCTCGAAACGGGAGCGGATCGGTCGGGCCGGTCGGCCCACGCAGATGGTCTCGGGCGGCAGGTCGGTGGTCACGAGCGATCCCGCGCCGACGATCGTCCGTCGCCCGATGCGCACGTTGCCCACGACGATGGTGCCGAAGCCGATGAGGTTGTCTCCCTCGACGTAGACGGTCGACGGGGGCAGCGGGCCCTGGGTCTGAATCGTCTTCTCCGGGTCATCGAAGGCGTGGTCGTTACCGATGAACGCGACCGACCCCGACACCATGATGTCGTCCCCGAACACCGCATTGACGCCACAGGTGAAGTTGGGGCCGATCGACACACGGTCACCGGCCACGAGCGTCAGGCCGCGCGCGAGCCGGAACCCCGGGCCGATGACGAAATCCCTTCCGACGTGGAGACGGCCCCACGCGTGAAGCCTCGCCCGCAACCGCCGGGACGCCCGGACGGCGTCACGCAGCAGATCGTCGACGGCCGTCATCCGTACTCCTAGACGCAAACACGTTGATTACCTACCGAGGAGACTGGCGGAGGAAACCGTGGATGACATCGGCGATGCGCGCGCCGGCGTGGCCGTCCCAGAGGGGCGGGGTGGGCCACCAGACCGGCTGTCCCGCGGCCAGGGCGGCCCGGACGGCACCCGGCAACCCGGAGCGGGTCACCACGTGGTTGGTGCCGTGGCTGATCGTGACCGGCCGCTCATTGCCGGGCCCCAGGGTCAGGCACGGCACGCCGAGGATGGTCGTCTCCTCCTGCACCTCGCCCGAGTCGGTCACCACCACCTGGGCGCCCCGGACGAGGCTCACGGACTCCACATACCCCAACGGTTGGCTGACCCGCAGGTTTCGATGCTCGGCCAGCCCGAGTACCTCAAGGGAGGCGCGGCCGTCGGACGACAGCAGCACCACCACGCACACCTCGTCGGCCACGGTGTGCAGCACCTTGACCAGCTCGGCCGGATCATCGACCTCCCCTGGCCACTCCAGGACCGCGGCGACGTACCGGTCGGGCAGGCCCAGCTCGGCGCGGGTCCGCAGGACATCGAAGCGTTCGAGGTTCTGGAGCAGGACATCGACCACCGGGTTACCGACCAGGTGCACCCGGTCGGGCGGGATGCCCTCCCGCCCGAGGTGCGCGACGACGTCGGCACTGGTCGCGAACAGCAGGTCGGCGAGCCTTTCGGTGACGAACCGGTTAGCCCCGTCCGGCCGGCCCTGATTGCGCAGGCCGGCGTCGACGTGGGCCACCGGGATGCGCAACTGGCTGGCGGCCAGCGCCGCGGCAACGGTCCAGGTCGCCTCCCCGTACACGACCACGAGCGCCGGGCGGTCGGCCTCGAAGAGATCCGCGAACGCGGTCATCGCCCGGGCCGTCTGACCCGCAGGCGTGCCGGAGTCCACCGGGACGACGGCGTCCGCCGACGGCAGACCGAGTTGGCGAAACACCACCGCGGGCAGTCCTGTTGGCTGTCCGATGTGGATTACTCGCTGTCCGACCTCCCGGGCCGTCAGGGCCCGGACCACCGGCGCCGCCTTCAGCACGTCCGCCCGGGCGCCGACCACGTGCACGACCGTCATGGGGTCGACACCCCCGTCATCGGGCGGATGCCCGCCCACTCGTGGTGCCGACGCACGGTGGACAGGATGAAGTTGACCACCCGTTGCGAGGTGTCCGGGATCTGGTACTCGGGTGGGCAGGGCGGCGGAGCCTGGCGGATGGCCACGTCGACCGCCTCGACCACGCCCTCCGGCTCCAGGCCGGTCATGATGATCGAGCCCGCGTCCAGCGCCTCCGGCCGCTCGATGGACTCGCGGAGGGTGACCGCCGCGAAACCCATGATGGCCGCCTCCTCGCTGATCGTGCCGCTGTCGGACAGCGTGCACCGGGCGTGCCACTGCAGGTGGACGTAGTCGGGGAGGCCGAACGGCTCGTGGAAGGCGATACCGTCCAACGTAGACGGATCAGGAGACAAGCTCTCCAGGCGCTTGCGGGTGCGCGGATGGGTGCTGACCAGCACCGGCAGTCCCCACGCGTCGCGCACCGCCCGCAGGCACTCGAGCAGGCGCTGCAGCCGGCCCGCGTCGTCCACGTTCTCCTCCCGGTGCGCGCTGACCACGAAGTACTCGCCCGGGCGCAGGCCGAGGCGGTCCAGGACGGTCGACGAGGCGATCAGCGGCCGGTAGTAGTCGAGGACCTCGCGCATCGGCGAGCCGGTGAGAAGGATGCGCCGGGGATGCAGACCCTCGGCGAGCAGGTTCCGCCGGGCGTGCTCGGTGTAGACCAGATTGAAGTCGGAGACGTGGTCGACCAGTCGCCGGTTGGTCTCCTCCGGCACGTTGAGGTCGAAGCACCGGTTGCCGGCCTCCATGTGGTAGACGGGCACGCGCATGCGGCGCGCTATCAGCGCCGCGATGCAGCTGTTGGTGTCGCCGAGCACGAGCAGGGCGTCCGGTCGCAGCTCCGTGATCGCCGCCTCCACCCCGACCAGCACGCCGCCCATGACCCGGGCCAGGGACGACGTGTCGACGTTGAGGTACCGGTCCGGTCGCCTGATCCCGAGCTCGGAGAAGAACACGTCGGACAGCGTCCGGTCCCAGTTCTGTCCCGTGTGGATGAGAATGTGATCGACCGTCCGGTCCAGACGGTCGATGACCCGTGACAGCCGGATGATCTCCGGCCGGGTGCCGACGACGGTCATGACCCTGGTCATCGCGCCAACGCCTCCTCCACCGGCACCCGCGGCACGGGCGCGCCCGCGACCTCGGCCAGCGTCGCTTCGAGCGCATCGATCCCCGCCCGGCAGGACATCAGGGTCTCGTAGCTCTCCCGGGCCCGCTGGCCCATCGCGGCGACCTCCTCGGCCGGCATGTGGGCGACCCGGGCGAAACCGTCGGCGAGCGCGGCCCAGTCGTCGGGCGGCACCGCCACCCCCACCCGGTGGCGCTCCACCAGGCGGGCGCAGTCCCCGCCCACGGCGGCCACCACGGGCGAGCCACAGGCCAGCGCCGCCTGCAGCTTCGAGGGGATCGTCCCGCGCAGGCCGGGCAGGTCACGCAAGCTCACCAACTGGAAGTCCGCGGCCGCGTACAGCGGGGCCATCTCGGTCGGCTCACGACGCCCCAGGAAGCGGACGTTGCCCGCGCCGAGCTGGGCGGCCAGCTGTCGGGTCGACTCCTCCTCCAGACCACCGCCCACGAGCACCAGGTCGAGCGGGGCGACCTGTTCGATCGCGGCGGCCGCGCGCACGGCGACGGCCACGTTCTGGAACGGCCCGATGTTGCCGGCGTGCATCACCACCCGGCGGCCCCGGTAGCCGAGCGCGCGCCGGGCCTCGTCGGTCGCCGGAACCGGCCGAAACAGCGTCTCGTCCGTCCAGTTGAGCACGACGCGCACCTTCGCCGGGTCGGCGCCCCGTTCGATCAGCATCTCGCGCATCGACGGCGAGATGACGACGATGGCGCTCGCCGCCGCGTACACCCGTCGCATCGCCGCCGCCACCAGGCGGTGCAGCCCGGCGCCGGCCGCGCCGCCCGGGGCCAGGCTGGACTCGCTGATCGCGTCCGGCCACAGGTCCTGGACGTGCAGCACCACGGGCACCCGACGCAGCAGCCGCAGCAGGGTGGCGGCGGCGAACGCCGTGACCGGCGGGTGGTAGACGTACACCACGTCGACGTCGCGCAGGAAGCGCACGGCAGCCGCCGTGCTGGTGGCCGCGAACGACAGGTAGTTGGCCGCCCGCCGGGCCACCGAGGCGTCGTGGCTGGGGTACAGCGGCACCCGCCGCACGGTGACGGAGCCGTTCGTCGTCACGTCGTGCCAGCGCTGGCGGAACCCGGGGTACAGCGTCCCGTGTGGATAGTTCGGGTAGCCCGTCAGCACGCGGACCTCGTGGCCGCGCGCGGCCAGCCCTTCGGCCAGGCTGCCCGCGATCAGGGCCGGCTCGGGCGGGAAGAACTGGCTGACGATTCCGACCTTCACGGCCGCGACCCCCCGGACGGGCCCGACGTCGCCACCCCCGGCCGGCTCAGCGCCACGGGCTCGGGGTACGTGTCCGGAGCCGCCGGGTCGAACAGCTCGTTCGCCCAGAACAGGGTCACCAGCTCCTCGCTTCCGACGTTCGTGATGGCGTGGGCCCACAGGGCCGGCATGTCCACCGCGACCGGCGTGTCGCCGGTCACCCGCAGCTCCACCACCTCGTCGTGCAGCAGGCGGCGCAGCGTGATGCGGGCCTCACCCCGCAGGACCACGAAACGCTCCACTTTGGCCAGATGCACGTGGTCGCCCCGGGTGAATCCGGGACGAGTGGTGGAGCAGAAGGTCTGGCCGGTGCCGCCCCGCACCCGCACCGCTTCGACCAGCTCACCCCGGGGGTCGCCGCGCCGGGGCAGCGCCACGGGCCCTGGCGGGAGGAAGGAGCGGTACGTGTTGAACAGCCGCACGTCGAACCGGCTGCCCAGCTCGGGGATGTCACCGGTCCGGTAGGCGGTGGCGAACTCGGTCAGGCGCGCCGCCAGCTCCCCGACCGTGATGCTCGTGGTCGAAGGCTTCGGCGTCGCGGCCGGCGGGTCCAGCCCTAGCAGCAGGGCGGCGGCGTCGGTGGCGTGCATCAGCTCCAGCGCCCGGTCCTGCTGGACCTCGGGCGCCTGGCCCGCGGCCAGCCGGGCGCAGAACGTCGCGACGACCGAGTTGTAGTACGGCCGCCCGTGCTCGCCGAAGATGTTCGGCAGCCGTACGTCCACAAACGACGAACCGGACCAGCGGGTGGCGTCCGCGAGGATCTGGGCCGCGGCCGCCTTGGCGTCCCCGTACGGCGTACCGTTCCCGGCCTGGATGGAGTTGGCGTAGACCACCGTCTTCGGCGGGGTCGCGCTCGCCCGGATGGCCCGGGCGAGGGACCGCGCCGCGTCGATGTTGCCCTCGATGACCTCCGCCGTGCTGGCCCGGTTGACGCCGGCCAGGTGGATGACCCGCTCCGCGCCGTCGACGGCGGCGGCCAGGACGTCGTCGCTGACCCGCCCGACCGCGACGGTCTCGCCCAGGCCGCGCACCCGGGCCAGGGCCCGCACGTGCCAGCCGAGGAACCCGTTCCCGCCGGTGACCACGATCATGGCACGACCGCCAGCTCGTCCGCGTTCGGCGCCGAGGAGTGCGGAGTCTGGCTCGGGGCCGGGATCGTTCCCGCCACGGCGCTTACCCGGGACGGGGGCAGGGCCGCCCGCACCTCGGGCAGCGCCGCCAGCACCGCCATGACCTCGGCCACGTTCAGCCGGGGCGCGTTGTCCGATGTGAACGGTTGGGGCTGGCTCCCGTCGCCGTGCCCCTCCTCGACGTACAGGGCGTAGTTGAGGTCCCGGTCGTCGATCGGGATGCGCAGGAAGTCGCCCAGGTCCTGGGCCCGCATCATCTCCTCGGAACCGGCGAGCGTCTCGTGCATCTTCTCCGCGTGCCGGATGCCGATGATGTCCATCTTGGCCGGTACGTCGAACAACCCACAGACCGCCGTGGCCAGGTCGCCGATGGTGCAGGCGCTCGCCTTCTGGATGAGGACGTCGCCGGACTCGCCGTGCTCGAAGGCGTACTCCACCAACCGGACGGACTCCTCCAGCGACATGAGAAAGCGAGTCATATTCGGATCGGTCACGGTCAAGGGCTGGCCGGCGCGTACCTGGTCGAGGAACAGCGGGATGACCGAGCCCCGGGAGCACATGACGTTCCCGTACCGCACGCAGCAGACCCGGGTCGGGGAGTCGGGATGGGCCCGCACGAACGCCGTGGCGACCTTCTCCATGAGCGCCTTGGTCATGCCCATGGCGTTGACCGGGTAGACGGCCTTGTCGGTGCTGAGCATGACGACCGCGCTGACCCCGGCCTGCTCGCTGGCCTCGAGGACGTTCATGCTGCCGAGGACGTTGGTGCGCACCGCCTCCAGCGGGAAGAACTCGCACGACGGCACCTGTTTGAGCGCCGCTGCGTGGTAGACGAACTCGACGCCGCGGGCGGCGCGGAGGACGGAGTCCCGGTCGCGGACGTCACCGACGTAGAAGCGCACGCGGGGGTCGCGCAACCGAATGCGCATGGCCTCCTGCTTGGCTTCATCCCGGCTCAGGATGCGGACCTCGGCCGCCCCGTGTTTCAACAGGTGGGAGACCACCGCCTGGCCGAAGGATCCGGTACCGCCGGTAACGAGGAACCGCCGGTCACTCACTGCCCCCATGGCTTTCCCCTCCGCTGAAACGGGACGTTCGGTGTCCAGCACCGACGACGGATGGCCACAAGTTGGGGCGAAGTGAACCCGTGTCCGGTGTGGAGGGTATGCGGAAGCCCCGACCACAAAGGGGCGATTCCGGAAGATTGCTACCGAAAGGGGTGTTACTGTCCGGCTCATGTCGCGTCGCGTCGTCCGCATCGCCGCCGCCGTCGTCGTCACCGTTGTCGCGCTGGTCGCCTCTGGGGCGGGATGGGCGGTCCTGCGGGTGCTGCCCGTGCGGGCCGACCTCGTCCAGGCGGCCAGCCTCCTCCGAGACCTGGAGGGGCAGCTCGGGGCGAGCGACCTCGGGGCAGCGCGTGCCACGCTCGACGACCTGGCCCGGCAGGCCCACGCCCTGCGCGCCACCACCGACGCCCCGGACTGGCGGCTGGCGGCGCGGGCGCCGGGGCCGGCGGCCAACCTCGCCGCGATCCGCACCGTGGTGTCGGTGCTCGACGACCTGACGACCAACGCCATGCCGGCCGTCCTCGAGCTGGCGGACCCGGCGGCGCTGGGACAGCTCCTGCCCCGCGAGGGCCGGCTGGACCTCACGCCCCTGGCAGCGGCCGCGCCGGCCCTCCGGCAGGCGGACATGGTGGTACAGACGTCGATCGCCCGGGTCGCGGCCATCGACCCGTCCGGCCTCCGACCCGAGGTCCGGGACGGCCTGGGGCAGCTGCGCGAGGGCCTGGCCCGAGTCGGCTCCCTCGTCGGGGCGGCGGCGAAGGCGAGCCAGGTGCTGCCGTCAATGCTCGGGGCCTACGGGCCCCGGACGATCCTCGTGCTGTTCCAGAACCCCGCCGAGCTGCGCGCCACCGGTGGCATTCCCGGCGCGTTCCTCGTGATTCGCGCCGAGGACGGCGCGCTGCGCCCCGTCGACCAGGGCACGGCCGCCGCCGGACTGCGGTCGTTCCCGACCCCGGTGCTGCCGCTCACCGACGAACAGGTGGCGCTGTACACCGAGCGTCTCGGCCGGTACCCGGCTGACGTCAACCTCACCCCCCACTTCCCCACCGCCGCAGCGCTCGCCGCGGAGATGTACCGTCTCCGATCCGGTACGGCGGTGGATGCGGTGGTGGCGACCGACCCCGTGGCGTTGTCCTATGTGCTCGCGACCACCGGTCCGGTGGATGTGCCCAGCGGGCCCACGCTCACGGCGGAGAACGCGGTCCGGGTCCTCCTCTCCGACATCTACGCCACGATGGACGGGCCCACCCAGAACCGCTACATCATCGACGTCGCTCTCGCCGTGTTCGACCGGCTGGCCCGGGGCGTGCCCAACCCCGCGGCGACGCTCACCGCGCTGGCGAAAGCGGCCGCCGAGTACCGCATTCTCGTGTGGAGCGCCCACGAGCCGGAACAGGAGGTCATCGACGACACGGTCCTGGCCGGGGCGCTGGTCGCCGACGACCCGGCCCGCCCGACCGTCGGCGTGTACCTCAACGACGGCAGCGGAGCCAAGCTGGGCTACTACATCACCGGGTCGGCGCGTCTCGTCGCCAGCGAGTGCCATCCGGACGGACGGCGGATCCTGACGCTGCGCCTCACGCTCACCTCGACCGCGCCGGCCGATGGCCTGCCCGACAGCGTGCTCGGCCTCGGCCTCGCCCGCGACCCGTACACGGTGCGCACCAACGTGCTGGTGGTCAGCCCGACGCGGGGCGCTCTGCTCGAGATGACGCTCGACGGCACGCCGACCGCGTTCGGCCAGGGCTTGGAGCAGCGCCGGGCCGTGGGCGTGCTCACGGTGGACCTCGCGCCCGGGCAGACCAGGGAGTTGGTGGCACACATCCTTACGCAGAAATACGCAAGTGAAAAGATGGACTTGTGGCCGACTCTGCGGATCACCCCAGGAGTGAATCCTTGGGCGATCGCGGTCGAGCCGACACAGAACTGCCCAATCGCTGACTAACGTGCGGCTTGCCACCCACACATCGCTTCGCAGCGGAGGGAAAGCTATGCGCGTAGTCCGAACTATCGTGCCGCTGTTGCTGGCCGCGCTCGCGGTTGGCCTGCCGGCCACGGCGGCCTCGGCCGACGAGTATCCACCGCCGCCACCGGCCCTGTCAGCGACGCCCGGAACGGTCATCGCCGGCAGCACGGTCACGGTGACCGGCATCAACTTCGGTCCCAACGACCTGGTGACGCTGACCGTCTCGACCAACACCAACGCCGCTCCGGCTCCGGCCGACGCGGTGTACGTGCCGGTCGCGTACTCGGCGGCGGCCCAGGTGACGGTCCAGGCCGATGCGAACGGCTCGTTCACCACGTTCCTGACCCTGCACACGCCGGGCCTGGCGACGATCACCGCCGTGGGCGACCCCTCCGGGCGTACGGCGTCGACGACCGTGCGGGTCCTGCCCGTCGGTAAGGGTCTGCCGGTCACGGGTACGAGCACGAACTACGCCGGCCTCGCCCTGGCTGGTTCCGCCGTCGCCGCGATCGGTGTGCTGCTGATGGTCCTGGCCCGGAGCCGCCGCCAGCGTCACAGCTCGACGCGGTGACGATCATTCACTGAACACAGATAGGTGAGGTCCGATGAGCACTAGAGTTGTCGTGGTCGGGCAGGGCTACGTGGGCCTGCCGCTCGCCATGCGTGCGGTCGAGGTCGGCTACGACGTGGTGGCGCTCGACGTCAACGCCCACCGGATCGCCCGGCTCCGGGCCGGAAGCTCCTATGTGGACGACGTCTCGGACGCCACGCTCCGGGCTGCCCTTCAGACCCGCCGGTTCATACCGACCACCTCCTACGAGGAGGCCTCGGACTTCGCCTACGCCGTGGTGACCGTTCCAACCCCACTACGGGACGGCGCGCCTGACCTTAGCTTCATCGAACTCGCTATGCGGAGCATCGCCCCCCGGATCATCCCGGGCTCGACCGTCATTCTCGAGTCGACCACCTATCCAGGGACGACCGAGAATCTTGTCCGCCCCATTCTGGAGGAGGGCAGCGGATTGCGGGCCGGGGTCGATTTCCACCTGGGGTACAGCCCGGAGCGGATCGACCCCGGCAACCCCCGCTGGAACTTCACCAACACCCCCAAGATCGTCTCCGGCATCAACGCCACCTCGCTGCAGATGGTGCAGGCCTTCTACAGCACCCTGGTCGACACCGTGGTCCCGGTCAGCGGGACCCGCGAGGCGGAGATGGCCAAGCTGCTGGAGAACACGTTTCGCCACGTCAACATCGCGCTCGTCAACGAGCTGGCGATCTGCGCCTACCATCTCGGCATCAGCATCGACGAGGTCATCGATGCCGCCTCGACCAAGCCGTTCGGGTTCATGCCGTTCCGGCCGGGCCCGGGGGTCGGCGGCCACTGCCTGCCCGTCGACCCGTCCTACCTGTCATGGGAGGTCAAGCGCACGGTCGGCCAGTCGCTGCGCTTCGTCGAGCTCGCCAACGACATCAACGCGCACATGCCGCGGCACGTCGTGCACCGTCTGTCCGAGATGCTCAACCGGCGCCGACGCACCCTCGGCGGCTCCCGGGTCCTGCTGCTCGGCCTCGCCTACAAGCGCGACAGCGGCGACTGCCGCGAGTCGCCCGCCCTCCGGGTGGCCACGCTGCTGCACCAGCTGGACGCGCAGGTGTGGGCGGTCGACAACCACGTCGACCCCACCGACGTCCCGCCCTTCGTCACGCTGGTGCCGTTCGACGCCAAGCACATCGCCGCCGCCGACGTCGTGGTGCTCCTGACCGACCACAGCGACATCGACTACGACCTGTTGGCGGAGGCGCCGCTGGTCTTCGACACGCGGGGTCGGCTCCGGCACGCCAACGTGGAGCGTCTCTAGGGCGGCGGTCCTCGGCCCGGGCTCGGCCGACCCGAGTACTTCCGCAACCGGGTCGACCGTCGGTACGGTCGCCGCATGGCGGACAGGCGGCGATTCGGCCGAGGCGCGGCCCATGCCGGGAGCGGAGGCCGGCCGCAGGCGATCACGTGGCTGGGACTGATCGCGCTCGTTGGTGGGATGGTGGGCTGCACGCGGAGTCCGGGCCACCGGACTCAGGTCCGCTCCACTACGTCGATGAGGACGCGATCTGGTGCGCGCCGGCGCAGCGGTACCCGGAGGTCGTGCTCGGCGCGCGGCTGGACCTCCCCGCGGACTCCCGCCCCATCACGGTCGACCGCGTCGAGGCGGTCAACCCCCAGGGCTTGCGCGTCACCGACGTGTACGTCATGCCGGTCGACCCCCGCCTCCGCATCGGCATGTCGCCCTTCCCCCCGGACCTTCCCGGATGGCGCCAGGCACGGCCGGGGATCGGACCGGTTGTCGAAGGCGGAGAATCGGTGGATCTGCTGGCCAAAGTGGTCTATGAGGGAAGCGGCGACGCATCGCTCGACTCACTGAAGATCTACTATTACCACGACGGCGTGCTGTACCAGGCCGACACGCACGTGGGCCTGCGGTTTGCCGACGCGGACACCTGTGCCAGGTAACCGCGAGTGTCCACTGGCGACACACGCTACGACTCGGCCGACAGACAGCCCGCGTCGTTGAGCCGCGCGGGGGTCACCGAGTGCGAGAGCTGCCCGCTGATGATGAACTCGATGGTCAGCAAGCCACCGGGCCCGACCTGGGCGGTGCTCGGATCGGTCGGGGCGAGGCAGACGCGGCTCACGGCAGGGTACGCCCGGACCCCGTCTTGCGGTTTCTCGACGGTCACCGACGAAACCCAGCCGTTCACGTACACCGCGAGGTTCTGCCAGGCCTGCGGCACGGTCCTCCGATTCGCGATCTCCACGAAGACGCGGTAGCCACCATTCCCGGGCAGCGGCGAGGCCCCGAACTGCGCGATCTCGAGCCCCTGGGGTAGGTCCGGGGCGGGCGTAGTCGGGGCATCGGAGGGGTCGGGGGAACCGGGGTCGGCCGGCTCGGATGGAGGCGGCTCGTTGGGCGGTGGTGGGTCGCTGGGTGCGCCCGGACCCTGGGTGGCGCCCGGGGTCCGGGTGGTGACCGAGCTTCGGGGAGTGGTGGGGCCGGCGGTCGGCTCGGAGCTCGTGCTCGGGCTGGTCGAGACCTCGACGACGGACACCGGCTTCGGCGTCTCGTCGCCGAGCGCGCCGATCGCGGGCACGGGACCGTCCAACGGGGACTCGACCGGGGCCCGCCACCACGGGGCGACCGACGGGACGACGACCAGCCCGACGACGACCACGACCACGCCCAGCGCGACCAGGCCCTATACGGGCAGCGCGTCGATCACCCGTGGGCGCCGGGTACCGGGCGCGGCCGGCCCGGCCGGGGCGGCCGGAGGCACCGACGGGGCGTCGATCTCGCTGAGGAACGGATCCTGCGGCGGGGGGAGCTCGCCCAAGGGACGGCCGGCCGAGGAGCCACCGGCTGGCGTCGGTGGCTGGTCAGAAGGCGACGCCGGTGGTCGCGCCGGCCCGTCACTCATCGTCGCCGCCAGACATCGCTACCGCCACACATAGCCACCGCCACACATAGCCACCGCCACACATAGCTACCGCCACACATAGCTACCTACCGCCGTACGTGGCTACTTCCGCCCAGAGCCACGCCCCAGGCAGGGGGAGATTTACGCGAGTGCACGCTATACCACCGGGACAAGGCCAGATACCACCAAGACAAAAGGCCAGATACCACCAAGACAAAAGGCCAGATACCACCGAGACAAAACGCCAGATACCACCGAGACAAATGCCGTATACCACCAGGACAAAGGCGTATACCACCAGGACAAAGGCCGTATGCCCCCGGACAGGCCGTCCCGCCGGGCATCGGGGCCGCCCGCGGTACCGCCCGGGCGTCGATTCGCGCACGGTGGCCGAAATGTGGTCGACCGCGGGTGTCGTTTTCCGGACCATGTGACGGGTGACCACGACTCAGCACCGTCCGCTCTCCGTGCCCGCCATGCGCGCGGGACGCGGTCCGGCGCCCCGGACGGCCCGCCGGCCGTTCGACGGCGTCGCGGGCGCGGCTGACCTCGTGCAGATCCTCAACCATCACGGCGGCAGCGCGCTCGCCGCGCTCGACGTGTTCCTGATGGCGCCGTTCCTCAACGGCAGCCAGCCGTTCGCTCGCTCGAAGCGGCTGGCGTCGGTCCGCGAGGAGGCCACCCTGCGCCCGGCGGGAACCGAGCCCGTCCGGACGGTGGTTACGGCCGATCGCACCGGGCAGCTCGTCACCGGCGACGGGTGGACGCTGCTGTCGGTCCGCTGGAGCGAGGGCGGGGCGAACGTCAACGTCGTGGCCGCCTCCGAGGAGCTCGCGAGGTCCGTGCTGGAGCAGGCGACCGACGGGGCGGCCACCGAGCTGCCGGCCGACGACCCGCGGGTGGAGATCGGCTTCTGGCACCGGACCGCCAGCGGCGCGTACCGGCGGGAGCTGCCGATCACCGCGCAGCCGTGGGCGGAGATCCGGCGGAACTATCCGGCGTCGGCCGCGGCGGCGTTCGATCAGCTCATGGCGCTCGACGGCGGCGCGCTCACCGGGCGGATCCTGCTCGTGCACGGGCCGCCCGGCACCGGCAAGACGACGGCGCTGCGCTCGCTCGCCCGGCAGTGGCGCTCGTGGTGCCAGCTCGACTTCGTGCTCGACCCGGAGCAGCTGTTCGCCTCCCCCGGCTACCTCATCGAAGTCATCATGGGTGACGACGATGAGGATGAGAAGCCATGGCGGATGCTGCTGCTGGAGGACTGCGACGAGCTGATCCGCCCCGGGGCCAAGGCGTCGGCGGGCCAGGCGCTGTCGCGGCTGCTGAACCTGACCGATGGTCTGCTCGGGCAGGGCCGGCAGGTCCTCGTGGCCATCACGACGAACGAGGACATCACCCGGCTGCACCCCGCGATCACCCGCCCCGGCCGGTGCCTGGCACGCATCGAGGTCGGACGCCTGCCGTACGACCAGGCGGTGGCCTGGTTGGGCGACCATCCGGCCGCGGCCCAGGTACCCCGCCACGGCGCCACGCTCGCCGAGCTGATCGCCCTGCGGGACGGCACCATGCCGGTCGGCACCGCCGAGGCCGAGGTGGCCGCCGGGCTCTACCTGTGAGGATCCGGTTCCGGTAGGGCCGGGTTACCCGTCGTGGCCTGGTCATCTGTCGGGCCCTGGTACCTCTCGAGGTCCGTCCGATCGGGACGCTCACCGGTCAGAGCGGCCGAACTTCTGGTGCTCTGACCGGTGAGCGGACATCGACGACGGGCCGCCCGTTACGGCTGCTGCCCGTTACAGGTCGTCGCAGGGGCAGTCCTCCATGGCGAACCGCCAGACCGCGTTGACGTAGTTCCAGTTGGGGATCTGCAGGTAGTACGTGTCGCCGTCCTTGCGTTCCAGGGCCCCCGGGCCGACGTTGTAGGCCGCGACGACGACGTCGATGAGCATCAACGGCTGGCCGTCGGGGCCGACGTTGGCCTCGACGAACGGGTCGAAGTTGTGGCCGTAGTAGTACAGGCCGAAGTACATGAGCAGCCACTGCAGGTAGTTGACGCCGGCCTCGGCGTTCTCCTGCAGGTCGAGGGGGATGCTGTACCCCATCCCGAACCGCTGGTTCAGGTGGTCGATGGTCGCCGGCATCAGCTGCATCGTGCCCATTCCCCCGTCACAGGCCTGGATCGCCGACTGCCACCCGCTCTCCTGGTACGCGATCGCCTTGACGAAGTTGAATGGAATCTCGATGTCCGTGCCGTCTGCTCCTTCGTACTCCGGCGGCTTGCGGACCCCCTGCCAGTAGTGCTTGCTGGCCGCGGCCTGCAGCGCCGCCCGGACCTCGGCGAACGGCGCGTTCTCGCCGTCGTACGTCGGGCAGTCGGGCGCCGGTGGCGGCGGCGGTGGCGGTGGCGGAGGCTTCTCGGCCGGCGGCGGCGCCACGGTCGGCGGCGCGGTCGGCACCGGGTTGCTGGTCCGAGGCGTCGAGCGCGACGGAGACGGCGTCGGTGACGGTGTCGGCGAGGGGGACGGTGACGGGGAGGGTGACGGCGACGGCGAGGTCGTGGCGCTGGCCGTCGCCGAGCTCGAGGCGCCCGGGGTGGGACTGACCCACTGGACCGCCGGATCGGGAGTCAGGACCAGGTACACCCCGGTGCCGACCACGACCACGGCGAGGAACGCGGCCGCTATGGCCATCACCGAGCGACGACGCCACCACGGAACGCTGCCGTCCCGGTGGCTGGCGACGGGTGGCAGATAGACCGTCGGCTCATCAACGCCATGCGAACGGTCATATCCGTACATAGGCGGCTGCTCCCCCGATGGCATGGGTTCGACCTTACCCCGCAGCGGCGGGCCGGCCAGCCCCGCGACGCGCCGCCGGACCGTCACGCAGCGCCGGGCACGGCACCCACGTCACGGAGCGGGCCCGCCTCATCGGCGGGAGTCGAGGCGCACCTCGGGGTACTGGGCCGACGGGCCATCGAGCAACGGCGCCGGCCGGCCCCGCAGGTGCCGGTCGAAGAAGGCCAGCGAGTAGGCGTTGATGATCTCGTGCACCCGTCGTGTCCCGAGCGGACCACCCATGCGGAGTTGCACCAGCGGGGAGAACAACGGCGCGTCGGTCATCTCGATATGGAACATTCCGACTACTTCGACGTAGTAGCCGTCGCCGGGCAGGCGCTCGAAGACCCCGCGCATCGTGGATAAGGTCTCCTCGATATTCGCCTCGCTCCACCCACCGGACCGCTGGCGCTCCAGCCGCATGGTGTCCGCGTCGCGCGTGATCATCATCGTCGGCTGGGTCAGGCCCGCCTCGACCACCTCGGCGGTCAGATAGGCATCTTCGAGCAGGCAGGCACGCAGCCGTGGCTCGCGCAGGCAGGCGGTGCCGCCGACGTTGCCCCCGAGCGACTGACCGAACAGGCCGGCGCGCGCCAGGTCCAGCCGGCCGGTCAGCAGGCCGCTCGGGTCGGAGCGGTTCACGTCCGCCAACCGGTCGAGCACGAACGAGACATCCTGGGCCAGGTGCGGAACGAAGCTGTCGGCGAGCGGGTTGTGGGGTGGCGCGGTCTGCGGGTCGTAGCCCGGCTGGCGATGGGGCGGCTCCAGGCGCCGGTCGTACTCGGCCCGACGCCCGTCTGGATAGACCACCACGGATGCGGTGTAGGGCTGGTCGATGCCCGCCACGACGTACCCGTGCGACACGAGCTCCTCGACCTGGAACGTGTTGACCTGGCGGTAGCCGGCCTTGCCCGCCAGGAAGATCAGCACGGGGTACGCGCGCTCGCCGTCCGCCACCGGTGCCCCCGCGACCGCGTGGCTGCGCACGTGCTTCACGTGCCCGAGGACGAACCCGGGCAGTCCCATCACGTCGGCCACCGCCGATCCGACGACCTCGGCGTCTTCGATGTAGCGGGCTCGCGGGGCCGACGGGTCCGGCGCCGCGGGGTACCAGACCTGAACCATCAATTCACGTCGATCGTTCGGGTCGGCGGTGATGACCTCGGGGCGGGCCGCGTCGACCCAGTGGTACGTCACGGTCCCGATGGCGTACGGACCCGTGGGGTGCGGCAGCTGGAACACCGGCAGAACCGCCGGCAGGGCCACCGCGACCACCAGTCCGAGCGCCGCGGCACCGACGCCCACCCCCACGACGATTCGGCGCGCGCGGCCGTGAACCGTCGGTTGACGCCGGAACGGCCGCACGTACGCCGCCAGTTTGACCAACGCGGTCAGGCTGAACAGGGCGGCCAGGACGTAGGCGGGGATCAGCTGCCATCGCGGCCCCTCGGCGAGGGCCTGCACCGCCGCGACCACCGGCAGGGCCACGGCCACCGGAAGGGCCACCGCCGCGGGCCGCGCCCCGACCGCTCGACCGCGCAGCGGAAGCACCTGCAGAACGAAGGCCACGACATTCGAGACCAGCAGGACGATCTCCAGTCGCCTCACGCACGCCTCCCCGTAGGACCCGACGTCGAACGCCTCGACGCGACGCGATGGGAAGTCACTTCGTCGCCAGCTCGCCCACGCCCGACGAACAGCGCGAGATCACCGCGCACCCGGGGTACCTACGAGCGTCCGCGCCAGCTCGGGGTCGGTGGCCCGCAACCGGTCGCGGGTGCGCCACGCCACCACGAACACGGTCACCCAGGCGCCACCCAGCAGCACCGAGGCGACGACCTCGCTCGGCCAGTTCCAGCCGAGGTAGAGCCGGGCCGCGCTGACCAGCACCACCACCCCGACCGCGGCCGTCCAGCACGCGACGCCGACACCCCAGCGCCGAAACCGCCGGGTGACCAGCCAGGCGACCAGCCCGACGCTCGCGGTGACGAGCGTGACCTGGTTGGCGTACAGGATCTCGCCCTCGAGCATCTCGCCGTCGGGGACCACGAGGGCCGGCCGGCCCTGACCGACCAGCTCGGTCACGGCCGCGAGGATGAGCAGGGGGATGAAGGCACCCACGGTGCCGAGGACACCGAGCACGTCGGCGCGCCAGCGGGCCGGATGGCGGTTGAGCACGAGCCCGACCACACCCGTAGCGATCACCAGGAACGAGCCGCGCAGCACCGACAACGTGACCCGCGCCGCCTCCACGGTCTGCGGCTCACGCTGCTCGGCCAGCCACGACGACACCAATGGATCGATGAGTGGAAAGCCGCTGTTGCGAACCACGAGGTCGATGCTCACGCTGAGCACGACCCCGGCCGCGAGGAGCAGCGCGACGCCGAGCACGATGGTCGCGCCCACCGCGCCGCCGACCCCGAGGTGACGGGTGAACCACCGGAACGCCGCGTCGTACGCCTCGTCGAGCCAGCGCAGGGGCCCCCAGCGACGCAGCCGGTCGCCGAACGCGGTCACCGGATCCGGGTGACGTCCCAGATACCGGCCGAACAGGACCAGCCCGGTCAGCACCAGCACCAGGAGCAGGACCGCCCCGGTGGCTCGGCCGAGCACCTGCGTCGCGAGCTGGTACGAGCCGCCGGCGACGTAGCCGATGAGGACGCCGGAGGCGACCTGGGTGACCACGCCGGCCGCGTCCCAGCCGACGAACTGCCGGTAGGGCATGCCACCGATGGCGCACAGGCGCGGCAGCAGCGTGCGGGCGAAGGGAACGTACCGTCCGAGAACGACGGCGCGGCCCCCGTGGCGCCGCAGCAGCGTCTCCGCCTTGGCCCACCGCTCGTCCCCGACCCATCGGCCGGCGCGTGAGGCACGCAGCCGCGGCCCGTACCGGACACCCTCGGCGAAGGCCAGCGCGTCGCCGGCCAGGCCGGCCGCTATGAGCAGGATCACCGCCGCGAACGGGTCGACGGTGCCGAGCGAGGCGAGGAAGCCTACTGCGATCAACGTCACTTCACCGGGCAGCGCCAAGCCAATGATCAGCCCGGTCTCGGCAAGGACAAGCGCGCCCGCGACGACATAGACCAGCGTCGGCGGCAACTGCCCCAGCCACGCCACGACATCCAGCACCGTCGCCTCCCGGGTGAATCATCCCAAACCCGTGCTACCCCACCAAGCCGTTACCTGAGAGGACGGGGCCGTTACCTGAGAGGACGGGGCCGTTACCTGAGAGGACCGGGCCGTTTCCTGAGAGCCGGCGGCCAGCCTTCTCAGAAAGGGCGGTCAGCCCTCTCAGAAAGCCGGCCAGCCACCGGACGCCGGCCGGAGTGCATTCGCCTCGGCCGGTCAGGGCCGGGGTGACCAAGGCATCAGGGACAAAAGGCATCAGGGACAATGGGCGCATGCCCGACACCGTCAGCGCTGGCCGCCGCGTGCGCGCCGACCTGCGCAACGTCGCGATCATCGCTCACGTCGACCACGGCAAGACCACGCTGGTCGATGCCATGCTGCGCCAGGCCGCGGCGGTGAACACGAAGGCCGAGCTCACCGACCGGGTGCTGGACTCGATGGACCTGGAGCGGGAAAAGGGCATTACGATCCTGGCCAAGAACACGGCGGTGCGCTACCGGCCCGAGTCGGGCGACCCGGTGACGATCAACATCATCGACACCCCGGGCCACGCGGACTTCGGCGGCGAGGTCGAGCGCGGACTGACCATGGTCGACGGGGTCCTGCTGCTCGTCGACGCCAGTGAGGGGCCGCTGCCGCAGACCCGGTTCGTGCTGCGCAAGGCGTT
>Ga0310831_100280_pt1 | contig 37942 bp, 39 predicted proteins | sample WT_ome_6_FD_201307 | JGI IMG/M metagenome (GOLD analysis project Ga0310831, IMG submission 201307) | Sorghum-adapted microbial communities enriched on wild type (WT) sorghum from Joint BioEnergy Institute, Emeryville, California, United... ... | reverse complement strand
TGCAGGCGTGGACCGGGCTGCACCCCAAACCCGCCAAGACCCGCCGCTGGGGCCGCCAAGCACAGCACCCCGCACCCGGGGTCGCCGCCCCGATCGTGCGCGGCACCGTCGTACGCGTCACCCTAGGCCCCGACACCTGCTCGACCCAGACCCTCTGGCTGTGGACCGCCGGACCCGACCCGCTGGACCTGGACCTGATCTGGCGGGCCTACCTGCGCCGGTTCGCCATCGAACACACCCACCGGTTCCTCAAACAGCACCTGGCCTGGACCACCCCGGCCATACGCACCCCCGAACAGGCCGACCTGTGGACCTGGATCACCGCCGTCGCCTACACCCAGATCCGGCTGGCCCGCCACCTGATCACCGACCACCGGCTGCCCTGGGAGAAACACCTCACCCCGACCACCATCACCCCCACCCGCGCCCGACGCGGTTTCCGCAGTCTCGCCCCCACCCTGCCCACCCTGACCAAACCACGAAAACCCTGCCGACCCGGCCCCGGACGCCCACCCGGCAGCCGCAACCAGCACCCCACCCCCCGACACCAAGTGATCACCAAAGGCCGTCGACGACGCAAACGTTAAATCCCCAGCTCTAGACGAGATGCAGGAAAGCGCGGTGTTCGATGGCCGACGCGGCACGAGATCCTTGAAGTCGGCGCATCGTAGGCCGTCGGACACCGCGCTTTGCGGGAAACGGAGTCGGTCAACGGACGGGATACCCGGAGTCGGTCAGGAGCCTGAGGAGGGCTGGACCTCGGCGGCGAGGATGCGCGCAAGTTCCCGGAACGCCTTGCCCCGGTGGGAGATGGCGTCCTTCTCCTCCGGCGTCAGTTCCGCGTTGGTGCGGGTGTGACCGTCCGCCACGAACACCGGGTCGTAGCCGAAACCGCCGGTGCCGCGCGGCTCACGGATCACCCGCCCGCGCATCTCCCCGTGCACCGTCCACTCCCGACCATCGGGCAGCACGAGCGCCGCCGCGCACACAAAGGCCGCTCCCCGGTGCTCGTCGGGCACGTCGGCGAGCTGGGCGAGCAGCAGCGCCAGGTTGGCCAGGTCACGGGCGGCCGCCCCGGCCTGCCCGGCGAACCCCGCCCACCGGGCGCTGAACACGCCGGGCATGCCGTTCAACACGTCCACCGCGAGCCCCGAGTCGTCGGCGACCGTGGGCAGCCCGGTGTGTGCCACCCCTTCGCGGGCCTTGAGCAGCGCGTTCTCGGTGAAGGTCAGGCCGGTCTCCGGGGACTCCACATAGGACGGCACATCGTCGAGCCCGACCAGCGAGACGTCCAGTGCGGCGGCGGCCAGGATGCGCCGCAGCTCCGTCAGCTTCTTGGCGTTGCGACTGGCGAGCAGCACCTTCACGGCAGATCCACCCTCACGACAGCACCGGCCCTCCCGACAGCGCCGCCCGCTGGTGCTCGGCCAGCGCGGCGCAGCCCGCCAGGCCCAGGTCGAGCAGCGTGTGCAGCTGGTCCCGGGAGAACACGCTCTCCTCCCCGGTGCCCTGCACCTCCACGAACTCGCCGGTACCCGTGACGACGAGGTTCATGTCGACCTCGGCCGCCACGTCCTCCGTGTAGCACAGGTCCAGCCGAGGTTCTCCGTCCACGATGCCGACGCTGACCGCGGCCACCGAACGGCGCAGCACCTTCTCCGGCTTGCCCTCCAGCCGCCCGTGCTCGGCGAGCCAGTGCACCGCGTCGTGCAGCGCCACGTACGCGCCGGTGATCGCGGCCGTGCGGGTGCCGCCGTCGGCCTGCAGCACGTCGCAGTCAAGCACGATCGAGTTCTCGCCGAGCGCCGACAGGTCGACGCAGGCGCGCAGGCTGCGGCCGATCAGTCGGGAGATCTCGTGGGTACGCCCACCGATGCGCCCCTTGACGCTCTCCCGCTCCGAACGGGTGTGCGTGGCCCGGGGCAGCATGGCGTACTCGGCGGTCACCCAGCCGAGCCCCGAGCCCTTGCGCCAGCGCGGCACGCCCTCGGTGACGCTGGCGGTGCACAACACCCGGGTCTCGCCGAACGCGACGAGCACGGACCCCTCGGCGTGCATGCTCCAGTTCCGGGTGAGCGAGATCGGTCGAAGCTGATCGGGCGCGCGCCCGTCGGGTCGAGCCATGCCGGACAGCGTAACCAGGCGCCGTACCCGGGCTAGAGCTGGTAGCGCAGCCCCGGGCGGGCGATGTCGATCGGGCCGCTGAACGCGCTGCTCGCGGCGTCGTGGGTCAGCACCTCGCTGCCCCACGCGCTCACCAGGTGCGTGAGGACCAGGCGCCCCACCCCCGCCTTCGCGGCGTGCTCGCCGGCCTCCCGGCCGGTAAGGTGCAGGCCCGGCGGGTTGTCCATGCCGTCGAGATAGCTCGCCTCGCACAGGAACAGGTCCGCGCCCTGGGCGAGCCGCACCAGCGCGTCGCACGGCCCGGTGTCCGCCGAGTAGGCCAGCACCTTGCCGTTGTGCTCCAGGCGCACGCCGTACGTCTCCACCGGGTGGTTCATCAGGTCGACCGTGACGCTGAACGGTCCGATCGGGAACGTGCCGGGCTGCAGGCTGTAGAACGTGTACACGTCGTCCAGCGGCCGCTCGTCCGGGCCGTACGCCGCGGACAGCCGGTCGGGAGCACCGGCCGGCGCGTAGACGGGCAGCGGTGGGTACGGCCCGTCGGGGGCGTACCGGCGCACCACCACGTACGAGCAGGCGTCGAGGATGTGGTCGCAGTGCAGGTGGGACAGCAGGATCGCGTCGATCGCATTGAGCCCGGCGTAGCGCTGCAGCGCGGTCAGCGAACCCGTGCCGAAGTCGATGAGCAGGCGGAACCCCTCGGCCTCCACGTGGTACGCCGAGCAGGCGGACTCCGGGCCCGGAAAGCTGCCCGCGCTGCCGAGGATGGTGATCCTCATGCAACGGCTCCCGCGCCAGCCCCGCGTAGCGGGGCCGCCTGGGCGACCGGGGTGTCCGCCAGGATCTCCGCGCCGAGGAACCGGCGCGCGAGCGCGGCGAACGGGGCGGCGTCGCCCGTGGTGAGCAGGCGGTGGACGGGCGCCGGTGCCTGCTCCGGACGGAACAGGTCGGATTCGGCGAGAACGCGGTAGACGTCCTTGGCTGTCTCGTCGGCGCTCGACACCAGAGTCACACCTCCACCCATGACGAGGTCGATCATGCCAGCCAGCAGGGGATAGTGCGTGCAGCCGAGCACCAGGGTGTCCACCTGGGCACGCTGCAGTGGCTCCAGGTACGCGCTGGCGAGGCCGAGCAGCGCCCGTCCGGAGGTGATACCCCGTTCCACGAAATCGACAAACTGCGGGCACGCCGCACTCGTCACGGTGATGTGCGGGGCCGCGGCGAAGGCGTCCTCGTACGCCCGGCTGGTGATCGTGGCCGTGGTGCCGATCACGCCCACCCGGCCGTTGCGGGTCACGGTGACCGCCCGGCGCACCGCCGGGCGGATCACCTCGACGACGGGTACCGGGTACCGCTCGCGGGCGTCGGCCAGGCACGCTGCGGCGGCCGAGTTGCACGCGATGACCAGCATCTTGACGCCCTGCTCGACGAGGTAGTCGAGGCAGGCGAGGGCGTAGCGGCGCACGTCGGCGAGCGGCTTGGGGCCGTAGGGCACGTGCGCCGTGTCGCCGAGGTAGATCACCTGTTCGTGCGGCAGTTGGTCGAGGATCGCACGGGCCACCGTCAGGCCACCGACTCCCGAGTCGAAGATGCCGATCGGCGCGTCCGTCACGCTCGGCAGCCTACGCCCGTAGGTCGGATCAGCGAAGTCCGGCGAAAAGTTGTCACCAACGTGACAGTCTGGCCTCAGGGCATCTGTACGCCATCCGACCCGCCACCCGGGCGGCAGATGAGGAGTCGACCGTGCCCAGAGTTTCCACGCCGCGAGACATACGGGAGGTCACCAGCGCACCCCCGCTCTCCCGGATCATCACACTCTCCGTGTGGGCCGCCGTGATCTGTCTGGCCGGACTGGCCGTCGCCGTCCGGGTCTTCATCGCGCTGCAGTTCACGCCGGGCGTGCCCTGGTGGTTCGAACCAGCGGTGATCATCGCCGGAGCCAGCGGGATCACGCTGACCATCTTCGCGCTCGCCGCGATCCGGCACCGGATCCTGCCGTGGCTGCTGCTGCCGTTCGCGACCGGGGCACTCGCCGTCGTGCTGCTGCTGACCATGGCCGCCACCCGCGAGGCCCAGAGGTACTAGTGGCGGGGTCGGCCGCCTCCCGTCGCCGTCGCCCGCCGCCTCGGCGTCCCGCTGGCTCCTTGCGACCGGTCAGTTTTCAAGAAGCCTTCCGTGGCGGCGGCTCCCTAGCATCGTCCCCGTCACGACCGAGAGGGGAGGATGCCCGCGATGAATGCCGCCAAGAAGTCCGTCACGAGCACCGGCGCGGCCGACACGACGCCGGACGGGTTCACGGACGAGGAACGAGCCGCGATGAAGGAGCGCGCCCGGGAGCTGAAGGCGGCGCGTCGCGGCCGCGGGGCCAAGGCCGACGAGGAGGGCGTGCTCGCGAAGATCGCCGAGATGGCGGAACCGGATCGCACCCTGGCCGAGCGGATCCACGCCATCGTCAAGGCCAGTGCGCCGGACCTCACGCCGAAGCTCTGGTACGGGATGCCCGCGTACGCCAAGGACGGCAAAATCGTCTGCTTCTTCCAGAGCGCCTCGAAGTTCAAGACGAGGTACGCGACGCTCGGCTTCAACGACAGCGCGAACCTTGACGAGGGCACCATGTGGCCGACGGCCTACGCGCTGACGACGTTGACCCCCGACGACGAGGCACGGATCAGCGCGCTCGTGAAGAGGGCGGTGAGCTGAGGCGCCCGGTTCCTGAATGTCGCGGGGTCGAGGGGTGCGAGGGCTCGATCGTGGCCTCGACCCCGCGGCATCACGGACGTCGTGTGGATCTTCGTCCACGGGTCGGGCTCCGGCCAGGGCGAGCCCGCTCAGGCCCAGAGTTGCCCCTCCAGCGCCGCCTCCGCCTCGGCGAGCGTGCCCGCGTACGCGCCGGTCGACAGGTACTTCCAGCCCGCGTCGGCGACGAGGAAGGCCACGTCGGCGCGGCGACCCTCCTTGGCGGCCTGGTGGGCGACGGCAAGCGCCGCGTGCGCCACGGCCCCGGTGGACAGGCCCACGAACAGCCCTTCGACCTCGAGCAGCTGCCGGGTACGCAGCACCGCGTCGCGGGTGCCGACCGAGAAGCGCCGGGTGAGCACGCTCGGGTCGTACAGCTCCGGCACGTACCCCTCGTCGATGTTGCGCAGCCCGTAGACGAGCTCGCCGTACCGGGGCTCCGCCGCGATGATCTCGATGCCCTCGACCTTCTCGCGCAGGTAGCGCCCGACCCCCATGAGGGTGCCGGTGGTGCCGAGTCCGGCGACGAAGTGAGTGATCGTCGGCAGGTCGCGCAGCAGCTCCGGGCCGGTGGTCTCGTAGTGCGCCCGGGCGTTCGCCTCGTTGCCGTACTGGTAGAGCATCACCCAGTCGGGGTGCTCGGCGGCGAGCTGCTTGGCCAGTGCCACGGCCTGGTTGGACCCACCGGCCGCCGGCGAGGAGATGATCTCGGCGCCGTACATGCGCAGCAACTGCACCCGCTCGGCCGACACGTTCTCCGGCATCACGCAGACCAGCCGGTAGCCGCGCAGCTTCGCGACCATGGCCAGCGCGATGCCCGTGTTGCCGCTGGTGGGCTCGAGGATGGTGTCGCCCGGACGCAGCCGGCCGGCCTCCTCGGCCGCGCGCACCATCCACAGCGCGGCCCGGTCCTTCACGCTGCCCGTCGGGTTGCGGTCCTCGAGCTTCGCCCACAGCCGTACCTCCGGCGACGGCGACAGCCGGGGCAGGCCGACCAGCGGGGTGCCCCCGCAGGCGTCGAGCAGGCTCTCGTAGCGGGCCATGGCGCTAGGCGGTCACGAACCGGGCCACGGGGGCGCCGGCCGCCACGGGGGCGCCACCGGCCACCGCCGGCAGGATGGTGACGCTGTCCCCGTCGGAGACCTTCGCGTCGAGCGCGCCGAGGAACCGCACGTCCTCGTCGTTGACGTACACGTTGACGAAGCGGTGCAGGCCACCCTCGGCAGTGATCAGCCGATCGCGCAGGCCCGGGTAGGTGGCATCCAGGTTCTCGATCAGCTCGCGGAGGGTCTCCCCTGAGCCCTCCACGGCCTTCGCCCCGCCCGTGTACGAGCGCAGAATGGTAGGGATACGGACCTCGATAGCCATAGCTCTACTCCTTTTCGGACAGGTGGGGAACGCGACGACGTACGGGTGTCAGCTGGCGCTGCGACACTCGTAGTCGACGGTCACCGGGTTCTGCCCGAACAGGTAGGACTGGACGGCATTCGGGTCCACGGTTGGCTCCCGATTCGGGTCGCTCGACTGTGGACGCAGCTCGGCCGCGCCCTCCGGCGACCCGTGGCCTTCGACGACCCGGACCGGCTCTTCGGTCACCGTGCCGTCCACGATGCGGAACGACCGGATCTCCGTCACGTCGGGCTCCCGGGTGGAGACGAGCAGGTAGTGTGCCTGCGGCCAGCCGGCGTAGGCGATGTCGGTGCGGGACGGGTACGCCTCGGTCGCCGTGTGGGAGTGGTAGATCACCACCGGCTCCTCGTCGCGGGCCTCCATCTCCCGCCACACCCGCAGGTACTCCATCGAGTCGAACTCGTAGAAGGTCATCGACCGCGCGGCGTTCGTCATCGGGATGTGCCGCGTCGGGGTGTCGCTGCCCACCGGCCCGGCCACGATGCCGCACGCCTCGTCGGGGTGGTCCCGCCGGGCGTGCGCCACGATCGCATCCACAATCGCCTGGCTAATGGTGAGCACGGATACGAGCCTACCGGGCCGGCGGAGGGCGGCCAGCATGACCGTGCTCACCCATCCACCGTCAGCCGCGCTATACCCCACTCTGTACCTGTTTCCGGTGGAAAACCAGATAAGCCAGAAATGCAATTCTTGTAGCCGCACATAACCGGACGTACTCATGCGTACGTTACTAAGCCTCTAAATGTGGCCTAGACCACTAACTTCACATGTTTAGACGAGCTAGGACCTTTGCCTAACCTGGCCCGATGCGAAAGGTCCAAGCCGTCGACACGCTGGGGCACGTCGTCCGCCGGCTTCGTGGGCTGGCGAGCCGACGGCCGAGCCTGTCGCACACCCCCAAGCACCTGTGGCGCCCCCGCCACCTGAGGGCACGCGAGGGCCGCTCGCTCGCAGCGGCCGGCAGTTCGTCCCGGCGCCTGATCCTCGGCGCCACCCTCGGATTCCTCGCGTTCACCGCCGCCATCGACGCGCCGCCGACCGTGGACAGCGGCGCAACCGCGGCGACCGTGATGGCCGGCGACGCGCGGTCGGCCGACAGCCGGGCCTCCCGCGGCGACGGGCGCTCCCCCGCGCCTTCCTCCCCGCCGTCGGCGACCACGTCCCCAGCGCCGGCACCGAGCAAGCCCTCGGCCCCTGCCAAGCCGAAGCCGGTCGCCTGGCTCAACCAGGCGCAGATGGACAACGCCGAGGTCATCGTGCGGACCGGTCGGGAGGCGGGCCTGCCCAAGCGGGCGCACGTGATCGCCGTGGCGACCGCGATCCAGGAGAGCAAGCTGCTCAACCTGGCCAACCCCGCCGTCCCGCAGTCGCTTCGGCTCAAGAGCCAGGGCGTCGGGTACGACCACGACTCGGTCGGCCTGTTCCAGCAGCGCCCGAGCGCCGGCTGGGGCACGCCGGCGCAACTGCTCGACCCCGAGTACGCGGCCCGGCAGTTCTACAACAGGCTTGTGCAGGTCCCCGGGTGGCAGAACATGTCGCTGACCTGGGCGGCGCAGTCGGTGCAGGTTTCCGCGTTCCCCTACGCGTACGCCCAGCACGAACGGCTGGCGCAGCAGATCGTGGACACCATCACCCCGTACCTGGATGCCGTGGCCAAGTACGAGGACGCGATGGCCAAGTACGAGGAGGCGATGGCGAGGTACGAGCGGGAGCAGCGGCAGGAACAGCCGCAACAGGACCAGCAGCAGCAGGAACAGCCGTGAGCCCCCTCCGCGCCTCACCGGCCGCCGGCCCGCGGGCACGTCTGGCGTGGACTAGCTCCAGCGGCGGCCGGTGAGGCGCTCGTACGCCTCGACGTAGCGGGCCCGGGTGGCCTCGACCACCTCGGGCGGGATCTCCGGGGCGGGCGGGCGCTTGTCCCACCCGGTGCCGGCGGCCCAGTCGCGCAGGTACTGCTTGTCGAACGACGGCTGCGGGCCGCCCGGAGCCCACGCGTCGGCCGGCCAGAACCGCGACGAGTCGCAGGTGAGCACCTCGTCGGCGAGCATCAGGGTGCCGTCCGGCGCGACGCCGAACTCGAGCTTGGTGTCGGCGATGATCAGCCCCCGCTCGGCGGCGACCGCCGCCCCGCGCCGGTAGACCTCCAGCGTGATCCGCCGCAGCTCCTCGGCGGTGCCCTTGCCGACGGTCGCCACCACGTCGTCGAAGGTCATCGGCTCGTCGTGCGTGCCGGCGGGCGCCTTGGTCGTCGGGGTGAACAGCACCTCCGGCAGCCGGGAGCCCTCCACGAGCCCGTCGGGCAGCCGCACTCCGCCGACCGTCCCGGTGCGCCGGTACTCGGCCAGCATCGACCCGGCCAGGTAACCGCGGGCGATGCACTCGATCGGGACCATCTGCAGCCGGCGGCAGCGGATCGCCCGCCCGATCCACTGCTCCGGCACGTCTGTCGCGGAGATCACGTGGTGCGGAACGATGTCGGCCAGCCGCTCGAACCACCACAGCGAGAGTTGGGTGAGCAGCTTGCCCTTCTCCGGGATCGGCGTGGGCAGCACCACGTCGTAGACGGAGACCCGGTCGGAGGCCACCAGAATCAGGTCGTCGCCGTCGAGGTAGACGTCACGGACCTTGCCGGAGTGCACCAGCTCCACGTCGCCGGGCCCCGCTCTAGCCGACCGACGTGGACTGCGTGGACTGCGCGGCCTGTGCGGCGTGCTCGGCCTGCGCGGCGCGGACCTGGCGGGTGACCCGGCGCTCGGCCACGAACGATAGCACCGGGATCGTGCCGGCGAGCAGGACCAGCAGGGTCTGCACCAGGCTCCAGCCCGCGCGCCGGGACAGGTCGAAGGCGACCACGAGGTAGACCATGTACGCGAAGCCGTGCACCGGCCCGATGGTCTCGACCAGCGTGGGCTGGTCGGCGGCGTACTTCAGCGGCATCGCCACGAAGGCGAGCAGGAGCAGCAGGACGCCCACGACGTAGGCGAGGACACGGTAACGGAGCAGCGCGGCCTGCATGGGTTCATTCTCCCTGGCGGTTTTCCGGCCTGGACTCGGGGCGGTACTCGCTGGGGCGCCGGTGCGGGTTCGCCGCCAGCCAGGCCAGGTACTCGTTGTACGCGGCCAGGGCCGGGTCGTCGTCGGCGTCCTGGGCGTCGGCGGCGCCGGGTGCGGGAGTCACCGGCACCACCACCGGCCGGCGGCGCTGCGGCTGGGGTGCCGCGGGCTCGGCCGGCGACGCCGAGGGTGTACGCGCCGAGCGCAGCTCGGCGCGGATCTCCCACACCCAGACGGCGATCACGAACAGCGCGAACGCCGGCCATTCGGCGGCGTAGGCGATGCTGCGGGCGTTGCCTGCCGCGGCCCGGGTCACCTGCCACCAGCCGAGCGCCAGGAACGCGGTGACCAACACGATCATCACCGCGTGCAGGGCCAGCCAGCGCGGAGTCAGGAAACGCCGCATACGGACAGCGTATCCAGCAGGACAGGCGCGCCCTGGGAGCCGGCCGGCTCCCAGGGCGCGCGATCAGCCTCCGCGGATCGACGTCAGGTGAAGACGCTGACCCCGCCCGGGCCCACGAGCAGCCCGACGATGATCAGCACGATCCCCCACAGCACCTGACGCCGGAACAGGGCCACGATGCCCGCCACGACGAGAACGACCGCGACCAGCCAGAGAGCGAACTCCATGGTGGTCCGGATACCCGGGAGGTATCCCCGCCAAACCATGCGAGATCTATTCATTCCACGCTCCGCGTGAAGATCTCTCGTAGGGCCGTACGCCGGGCGCGAACTCACATTGCTTGACGAGGACGGTGGCCGCGGTCCGCGGTGGGCTGTTCAGCGGGAAGCACCCATCCGGTCCGGCGGCTCACGCTACAGCGCGGAGTCCAGGCGTTCGCGCTGCTCGGTGGTCAACTCCAGGGACACGCCCGCTACCGCCTCGTCCAGCTGCTCGACCGTGCTGACGCCGACGATCGGCGTGACGGGCGGGTTCCCTCCGGTCAGCCACGCCAACACGACCCGGTTGCGGTTCGTGCCAGTCTCGGCGGCGATCTCGTCGAGTACCGCGAGGCGACGGGTGGTGCCGGGGTGGTCGTACTCCTCGGGCAGCGGCTTGTCCGCGCGGGTGTAGCTTCCGCTCAGCAGTGGCGTGTACGCCCACAGCGCCATATCCGGGTGGTGCTCCAGGTAGTGGAGCACCTCGTCGGTGACCGCGCCGAACCGGTGCGACACGGTGGGCCGGGTCCCGGGGCGCGGTTGCAGGTACGTGTAGTGCTGCTGCACTGCGGTGAAGCCGACGCTGCCGTGGGCCTGCGCTATCTGCCGTGCGCGTTCGACCTGCCAAACGGGATAGTTGGAGGCGCCGAGGCGGCCGACCTTCCCCGCGGCCACCAGCTCGTCGAAGGCGGCAACCGTCTCTTCCAGCGGTGTGGCCGGATCGGGCATGTGGGCCCAGTACAGCTCGACGTGGTCCGTGCCGAGCCGTCGGAGACTGCCCTCGATCCCGCTCTTGATGGCCCCGGCCGAGAGGCCCTCCGCCGTCTTTGGCCATCGCCCGGCCTCGGTCGGCTCGGCACCCACCTTGGTGCTGATCCTGACGCGGTCGCGGACGCCTGGGCGGCTTGCCAGCCAGCGCCCGAGCAATGCCTCGCTCTGCCCGCCGAAGCCCGATGGGTCCACCCAGAACGAGTAGCAGTTGGCGGTGTCGATCCAGACGCCTCCTGCGTCCACGAAGCGGTCCAGGAGCTCGAACGACAGGCGCTCGTCCACAAGCGTGCCGAAGAACATGGCACCCAGAGCCAGGTTCCCAATCATGTTGATCACGGTAGGCGGATTCGGATCGGCACTACTCTCCAATCTCGTGGCTCTTTCCCAGACCAATTTGGCGTGGGCGACGCTGCTGGACGTCGGCCCCGCGGAGCACGGCCGCCTGCACGATCGCCTGGCAAACGCGCTGCGCACCGCGATCCGCAACGGCCGGCTGCCGGAGGGTGCCGCCGTGCCACCGAGCCGAGCGCTCGCCGAGGAACTCGGCTGCTCCCGCTGGGTCGTGACGGAGGCGTACGGGCAGCTCATCGCGGAGGGTTACCTCACCGCCCGGGTGGGTTCCGGCACGCGTGTCGCGTGGGCACCGGACACTGAACCGCCGCGGCCGCGCACGCGGCGCGCCCAGATGCGGCCACCGATCCGGTACGACCTCGCACCCGGCCTGCCCGATCTGCGGGCGTTCCCGCGCCGCCGCTGGGCGGACGCCGTCCGGGCTGTCACCGGCTCGGCCGTCCACTACGACCTCGGTCCGCCCGACCCGGACGGGCACGAGGTGCTGCGCGCCACCCTCGTGCAGTACCTGCGGCGCTCGCGCGGCGCGGACACGCACGCCGCGTCCGTGTTCGTGTGCGCGGGCATCACCGACGGTCTGGCCCGCACGTGCCGAGCGCTACGCGCCGAGGGGATCGCCGACCTGGCCGTGGAAGACCCGGGTTGGGGGCGGCTGCGGGAGGCCGCGACGAGCGCCGGCCTGCGCGTGCACCCGGTGCCCGTGGACCACGACGGCCTCCGAGTCGATGTCCTCGCGCGTACGCCGGCCCGGGCCGTCGTCGTCGGCGCGGCACACCAGTTTCCCACCGGCACCGTCCTGTCCCCGGCACGCCGGGCACGCCTGGTGCGCTGGGCCCGCGAGGTGGACGGCTTCGTCATCGAGGACGACTACGACGCTGAGTTCCGCTACGACCGCCCTCCGGTCGCCGTGATGCAGGGGATGGATCCGCGCCGCGTCTTCCTGCTCGGCTCGGTCAGCAAGACGCTGTCGCCGGCCCTCGGCCTGGGCTGGCTGGTCGCGCCGGCCGCGATGACCCCGGCGCTGCGGGCCGCGAATCCCGTCGCCGCTGCGCCACCGGTGCTGGACCAGCTCGCGCTCGCCACCTTCATCGATCGCGGGTGGTACGACGCGCACCTGCGCGCGGCGCGGCGGCGGTTCCGCTCCCGCCGCAACCTGCTGGTCCGGACGCTCGGCGCTCAGGTGCCGGAGGGCCGGGTCTCCGGCACCGCCGCGGGTCTGCACATCCTGCTGCACCTACCGGACGGCACCGACGCCCGCAGGGCGGTCCGGGCCGCGGCCGCCGCCGGGCTGCGCGTGGCGGACCTTGACGACTACCGCGTGAAGCGGTCGACACAGCGCGCGCTCGTCCTCGGCTACGGCAACATCAGCGAGACGGAGATCCCTCCGGCCGTCGCGCTCCTTCGCGAAGCGCTGCGCCGTGCCGGGATCACGGCCCGACCCGGGGCTATCTAACGGCGCGCCGCCGGCCGTGTTGCGGGCCGACTCCGTCGTTCCAGCGGTGTCGTACCGGCAGACCGACCGCGGCGCGCGGCTACGCGGTCTCGTGCACGTGGAACACGCTGTACGCCTGCTTTATGAGCGGGTGGGCGACGTTGCGCGACAAGGCTGCGCATCTTCTGGAACCCGCTAGGCTGAGATCGATTTGTGTCGAGGAAGCTCTCAGATCGACCGGTGTGCGTCAATGCCCGCCTAGCCACGGTCACGTCTCCGTGAATGTCCAGGGTCAATGCCTCGTTCCCGGCCGTTCGCCGGCCAGACGAATCCAGGCGGGCTGTGCCAGCCGGCTCATCTGGACTGAGCGACGTGCGGTCGGTTGGGGTTGATGGCTGGGTTTGCCACGAACTAGGTTCCAGGCCACTTGGATGATGCCTGCCTCGCGTTGGCCGACGCAGGTGTCGAGGGTGGATCATGGGCCCGGGAAGCGGAGGCGCCTGGATGCTGCGGATGGTCGTCGCTCAGGTGCGGCGCCGACTCGGCCGGGCAGCGGCGTTGTTCGTGGCCGTGCTGGTGGCGACCTGCGGGTTCACGGTGCTGACGGGGAGCGCCGAGACGTCGCGCCTGGTGGTGTCCGGTGTCGTGCGGAGCAACTTCCGGTCGGCCTACGACATCCTGGTCCGCCCGAACGGTAGCCGGACTCCTCTGGAGGAGCAGCGGGGCCTGGTCCGCCCGAACTTCCTGTCGGGGCAGTTCGGCGGCATCAGCATGGCGCAGTATGAGCAGATACGCCAGATCCCGGGGATCGAGGTCGCGGCGCCGATCGCGATGATCGGTTACGTCACCGCCGATGGCTCGATCTCGGTGGACCTCACGGACGCGGTGGATCCGCAGCTCGACCGGCAGGTCCTGCGGGTCGCGTTGTCGTGGACCGCGGCGCGGGGCCTGTCCGTCCTGAACGGTGATGCTCCCCGCTACGTCTATGTCACCCGAAACACCATCGTTTGGCCGGAGTGGAGCGCGGCGGGCACCACCTGGTCCGACGGAAAGGCCAGGCCTGACCGATCCTCGTGCGGTGCCCGCCCCGCCCCGATCGAGATCCTCGCGGACGGCCGCGAACTCCCCGTGTGCCAGATCTCTAACGAGGGGGACAGCGGACCGCTCGGCACCAAGGAGTGGCGGTCCATCTTGGACGTCGCACAGTTGCTGCCCGACGGATCGTTCGTCACCGGCATCCACGACGGGGCTCCGGTGGTATCGGACCGGCTCTCCAAGTCTATCGACTGGCCGTTGTCGCTCCTGCTGGCCGCGATCGATCCCCAGGCCGAGGCGGACCTGGTCGGCCTGGACCACGCGGTCACCGCGGGCCGCTATCTTGAGCCCGGCGACGTACCGGTGCCGCTGGAAGGGATGCCGATGGTATCGGTTCCGGTCCTCGCCACCACCCGTCCCGCGCTCGACGAGGGACTGATGGCGACGCCGGGCCGGATCACCGGTTTCGCCGTCGACACGCTTCCGGGCCGGGACTGGTCGGATGCCAGGGCGCAGCTCGAGGCGGCCACCGCCGTCCCGGCTGGCGAGCCGGTAGAAGCCCGCGCCACCGACGCCTACGCGCGCATTGCAGGCCGTCCCCCGGGTACCCAGATCGCCTCACTCGACCACATCATCCAGTCCGGTGCCGTGACATACACCGAGAGCGGTTCTGGGCTCAGCCCTACGGTCATAGCCCACGACCCCAGCGTCTTTATCGACAGGCGCATACCCCTTCCCACACCGTGGTTCTCCGCCGATCGGGGATTTCGGCCCCTGCGCAAGGCACCGTGGGTCGACGACAAGCACCTGGTGGCCACCATGGTGGGCGCATTCGACCCGCACAAGCTGTCGGGGTTCAGTGAGGTGTCCGCCGTACCGCTGGAGACGTACCTCCCACCGGCGGCGAACGGGGCCGACGAGCGGTCACGGCGCCTGCTGGGTGGGCAGCCCTTCGAACCGGACAGCAACCCGGCCGGCTACCTGGCCACCCCGCCTCTGCTGCTGACGACATTGACCGGATTTCCGGGCCTCGCCCGCTCGCCGGCCCCGCTGTCCGCGATCCGCGTCCGCGTGGCCGGTGTCACCGGCCCCGACGAGCTGAGCCTGGAACGTGTCCGGTCCGTCGCACAGCTGATCTCCGCCAGGACCGGGCTGGACGTCGACGTCACGCTGGGCTCGTCGCCCGCCCCGCAGACCGTGGCACTGCCGGCGGGATCCTTCGGTCGCCCCGAGCTGAGCCTGCGGGAGCATTGGTCGAAGAAGGGCGTCGCCACGTTCATCCTGAAGGCGATTGACCACAAGAGCGCCTTCCTGTTCGGACTGATCCTCGTCGTCTGCTTCCTGTTCCTGGCCAACGGCGTGTCGGCGGCGGTGCGGGACCGGCGAAGAGAGCTGGCCATCCTGGCCACTCTCGGCTGGCCCCGCAGACGCCTGGCCTTCCTCATCGTCACCGAGACGGGCCTCATCGCAGCCGCAGCAGGATGCGTCAGCGCCCTGCTCGCATGGCCTCTGGCCCAACTGGTGGGCGTGCAGCTGACCGCCGGGCACGCGGCTGTGGCCGTGCCGCTGGCGATCGGGGTGGCGCTCGCGGCCGGCGCCGTACCCGCCTGGCTCGCCGCACGGACCCGACCCGCCGCCTCGCTCCGCCCCGCCGTACGGCCAGCTCGGCGACGAGCGTGGACAGGACGCAGCATTCTCACGATGGCGCTCACCAACGTATCGCGGGTGAGCGGACGAACGCTGCTCGCCGCGGCCGCCCTCGCCACCGGCGTCGCCGCCGCCACCATCATGGTCATCATCACGACGGGCTTCCATGGGTCGATGACCGGCAGTCTTCTCGGCGAGGCGGTGTCTCTTCAGGTCCGAGGGGTGGACCTGGTGGCTGTGGTCGCCACCCTCGCCCTGGGCCTGGCCGCGGTCGGCGACGTGCTGTACCTGAACGTCAGAGAGCGGGCCAACGAGTTCGCGGTGCTCCGCTCGTCCGGGTGGCCGGTGGCCGCGCTGGCTCGCCTGGTCGTCTTCGAGGGCGCCGCCCTCGGGCTCATCGGGGCGCTCCCAGGGACCGCACTGGGCATCGCCGGCTCGGCGTTCTTCGCTCAGCAGATCCCGCCCGGCCTCGCGCCGCTGCTCCTCGTCGTCGTGCTCGCCGCCACGATCCTGTCGGCGGTTGCCGCCCTTGTCCCCGCCCTCCTCCAGCTGCGGATGCCCGTGTCCACCCTTCTCGCCGAGGAGTGAGCGATGCCCGACGGTGCCTTGATCGAGATCTCCCACCTGTCGAAACACTTCTCCGCGGGGTCCACGCGAATCCCCGCGGTCAACGACCTCTCGCTCACCTGCAGCCCCGGGACCATGACAGCCATCACCGGCCCTTCGGGTTCGGGCAAGTCGACCCTGCTCCATCTCATCGGAGCCATCGAACAGGCCGACTCGGGCGCGATCCTGATCGACGGCGAGGACATCACGCTCATGCGCCGGTCCCGCCTCGAGGCCTACCGCCGCACGGTAGGCTTCGTGTTCCAGCGTTACCACCTGCTGCCGGCGCTCACCGCGCTGGACAACGTCCTCGCACCGCTGGTCCCGTACCGGGTCCCGTTCGACAAGGTGGCCCGGGCTCGCGAACTGCTCGACGCCGTCGGTCTGGCCGGTCGCGAGAACGCCCTTCCGAGCGAACTGTCCGGCGGCCAACAGCAGCGGGTCGCCATCGCCCGGGCACTGGTCGGCCGACCCCGGCTGCTGCTGGCGGACGAACCCACCGGCAACCTCGACTCGCGCACGGGCGAGACGATCCTGGACCTTCTCACCCGCCTCAGATCCGCGCAGGGAGGCCCCACGATGCTCCTGGCGACCCACGAGCACCGACTCGCCGAGAGATGCGACCGCATCATCCGCCTGGTCGACGGCCGGATCGTCGAGGACGTCACCGCCACCCGGGTCGGGTAACCGCGCGGCCCGACCCGCACTGCCGCAACGTGCGGCTACGCGGTCTCGTGCACGTGGAACACGCTGTACGCCTGCTTGATGACCGGGTGGGCGACGTTGCGCACCCGGATGCCCGCCGGCGTGGTGCCGCGCTCCGTGCCGTGGTGCGCGTGGCCGTGGATGGCGAGCGTCGCGCCGGCCGAGTCGATCGCCTGCCCGAGCAGGTACGAGCCGAGGAACGGGTAGATCTCCAGTGGCTCACCGGCCAGGGTGTCCGGCACGGGCGCGTAGTGCATGAGCGCCACCCGTACGTTGGCGTCGAGCGCGCGCAGCGCGGCTTCGAGCCGGTCGGCGGCCCGGCACGTGGTGCGGATGAAGTCCTTCATCTCCGGCTCGCCGAACTCGCTGGCGCACCGGCCGGCGAACCCGCCGCAGAAGCCCTTGATGCCGGCCACGCCGAGCCGGCCGCCGGGCGTGTCGAGCGTGATCGACTCGCCCTCGAGCACGGTGATGCCGGCCGACTCCAGCACGTCGCAGACCTCGGGCACCTCGTCGCAGTGGTAGTCGTGGTTGCCGAGCACGGCGATGACCGGCACCCCGAGCCCGCCGAACTCCTGCGCCACGCAGCGCGCCTCGGCGACCGTGCCGTGGCGGGTCAGGTCACCGGCGAGCAGCAGCACGTCCGCCTTACCGGGCAGCTCCTCGAGGGCCGGCCGGAAGCGGCCGAGGACATCGACATCCATGTGCACGTCCCCGACCGCCGCGACCCGGATCACGTCAGCTCCTCGGCCTCGCTCGGTGCCTGGGTGCGGCTCACCCCGATGTCGTTCTTGATCTTCAGGTCCGGGAAGCGCTCGGCCACGAGGCGCAGGATGTCGTCGCGCCGCGCCGAGCTCTCCACCTCCCCGGTGAGCACCAGGACGTGGTCGCGGCGCAGCACCCCGATCCCCTGCTCGGCGATCTCGGCGTGCTCGGCGAGCAGCCGGTGCACGGCCGCCTCCACGTACTCGTCGACGGGTCTCATGCCACCGCCTCCGCCGTCACCAGGCGTGGGGCGTCCGGGCCGGTGTCCGCCAGCGGCACCACGTCGAGGCGGTCCAGCAGCACCAGGAACGCCTCCGCGTACGGCGAGTGCGCCGTCTCGCGGCGTACCCGGGTCCAGTCGATCTGCTCGCGCAGGGAGCGCGCGAGCGGCAGCCCCTTGGCGAAGTCGCAGTAGTGCTGCGAGAAGGACAGCAGCTTGTGCACCATCAGCGTGGTGGCCGACAGCACCGGCAGGCGGACCGCGTTGACCGGGCGCTCGACCGTGTCCGACAGCGTCTCGTCGGTGACCGGGCGCTCGACCGGCCGGTGGATGAGGTCGACCAGCCGCCCCTCGTCGTACACCTTCACCAGCCAGTCCTCGGGCGGCCGCTCCGCGGTGAAACCCGCCTCGACGAGGGCTTCCAGGGCTCTGCCCACATCGGACTCCCGGATCAGGAAGTCCACGTCGTGGTCGCTGGAGGTGCCGCCGTGCGCGTAGGCGGCGAATCCGCCGGCGAGCGCGAAGGGCACGTCGGCCTGCTTGAGCACCGAGGCGGCGCGCTTGAGTGTGATGAGTAGTCCCTCGTCGACCTGCTTGGGCATGAGCTGGCCTCCCGACGGCAGGGGCGCGGGTTGCGCCGCAAGGCCTTCCCCGTACCCGGCCGTTCACGGTCTCACACGTCGTGTTCGGTCGGGTATCTCCCGTTCAGGCTACGCCGGGGACTCTGTGCCGGCGAGTTCCGTTCGCAGGACGGCCAGCGCCCGCGCGAGCAGGCGCGAGACGTGCATCTGGGAGATGCCGATGCGCTCGGCGATCTGAGACTGGGTCATGTTTCCGTAGAAGCGCATGAGCAGGATCCGCTGCTCGCGCTCGCCGAGCGTGGCCATGGCCGGGGCGAGCGCGACGCGCAGCTCGGCCAGCTCCAGTTCGCTGTCGTCGGAGCCGAGCAGGTCGCCGAGCTCGGTGCCGCGGTCGCCGGTGGGAGCCGGGGTCTGCAGGGAGACGGCGTGGTAGGCGCGCGCCCCCTCCAGGCCCTCGATGATCTCCTCCTCGGTCAACTTCAGGTGCGCGGCGAGGTCGGCGACGGTCGGGGAGCGCCCGAGCTGCTGCGCGAGCGTGCCCGCGGCCTCGCCGATGACCAGGCGCAGCTCCTGCAGGCGGCGCGGCACCCGCACGTCCCAGGTGCGGTCCCGGAAGTGGCGCTTGATCTCCCCGACGATGGTGGGTACGGCGTACGCGGCGAACTCCACGCCCCGCGTCGGGTCGTACTTGTCCACGGCCTTGATGAGACCGACCGTGGCGGTCTGGATGAGGTCCTCGACCGGTTCGCCGCGCCCGCTGAACCGGTGGGCGAGGTGCTGGGCGAGCGGCAGCCAGGCCTCGATCGCCTGGGCCCGCAGTGACGGCCGGGACGGGTGAGTTGCGGGCAGCGCCGCCAGGGTGCGCAACAGCTCGGTCGCGTCGTGGTCGGCCACCCGTCGTTCCTCGATGATCTGCTGCTGGGCAGCGGTCAGATTCGCGGTCACGGTGCCCCTCCTCACCTCGTGAGCACGCATGTCCGTGCTGGACTCGGTGCCGGCAACCGGATGGCTACCCGCATGGATTAGTTCAGCCTAGCTATTTGGCTAGATCAGCTCAACCAAACGGATGATATGCCTCCGATCATCCACAGTGGATCCGGATTAACGAGACGATTCGTTGGGTACGAGCCCGCCCATGCGTGTCCTGGGCATCAACGCCATCTTTCACGACCAGGCCGCCGCGCTCGTCGTGGACGGCCGCATAGTCGCCGCCGCGGAGGAAGAACGGTTCAATCGCCGCAAGCACGGCAAGCGCCCGGTAGCATTCTCCGCTTGGGAACTGCCCGAGCAGGCGGCCGCGTGGTGCCTGGAACAGGGCGGCATCGGGCCCGAGGACCTCGACGCCGTGGCGTACTCCTTCGACCCGGCGCTGTGCCGCCCCGACCTGGAACTGGACGATCCCTGGGACTGGCTGCGCGTGGAGTATGCCCGCCGCGCGCCCGCCTTCCTCGCCACCGCCCTGCCCGGCCTCGACCCGGGCGTCGTGCGGTTCGTGGCGCACCACGTCGCCCACGCCGCCTCCGCCGCGCTCGCCGCCCCGTGGGCAGGCGGGCACGGGGACTGCGCGGTGCTGGTGCTCGACGGGCGCGGCGAGGCCACCAGCCACCTCACCGGGGTGTACCACGACGGGCACCTCACCCCGCTCGCCGCCCAACCGCTGCCGCACTCGATCGGCCTGTTCTACGAGGAGCTCACCGCCCACCTGGGCTTCCTGCGCGCAAGCGACGAGTACAAGGTGATGGCGCTCGCGTCCTACGGCGAGCCGCGGTTCCTGCCGCGCCTGCGCGAGTCTGTGTACGCCACGGGCAGCGGCGGGTTCGTCGTCCAGCCGCTCGATTGGGCGACTCTGGTCAAGCCCCGGCCGCCGGGCGGAGAGATCAGCCCCGACCACGCGGACCTGGCGGCGAGCGCGCAGGCGCTGCTCGAGGAGGTGCTGCTGGACCTGGCGCGCTGGACCCACGAGGCCGCGGGCGGCCCGCGGTGCCTGGCGATGGCCGGCGGGGTGGCGCTCAACTGCGTGGCGAACGCGCGCCTGGCGGCCGAGGGGCCGTTCGAGACGGTGTGGGTGCAGCCCGCGGCCGGCGACGCCGGGACCGCGCTCGGCGCGGCGCTGCACGTGGCGCGCGACCTCGGCGAGCGCACCGAGCCGATGCCCGGCACCGACCTCGGACGCGGCTTCGACGACGGGCGCATCGAGGCGGAGCTGCGCCGGGCACGCGTCCCCTATACCCGGCCGGTGTCGATCGCCGAGGAGGCCGCCGAGGTGCTGGCGCGCAACGGGACGGTCGCCTGGTTCCAGGGCCGCGCCGAGTACGGGCCGCGGGCCCTCGGGCACCGGTCCCTGCTCGCGCACCCCGGCGACGCGGGCAACACCGAACGGCTCAACGACATCAAGGGGCGCGAGCGGTTCCGCCCGGTCGCGCCGATGGTGCTGGACTCGCGGGCCGGCGAGGTGTTCGAGGGCGTGCTGCCGAGCCCGTACATGCTCTTCACCCACTGCGTCCGTCCGCAGTGGAGGGACCGGATCCCGGCGGTCGTGCACACCGACGGCACCGCGCGCGTGCAGACCGTGGACGAGGCGATCGAGCCGCTCGTGGCCGAGCTGCTCGCCGCCTTCGAGCGCCGCACCGGTCTGCCCGTGCTCGTCAACACGTCGCTCAACACCGCGGGACGGCCCATAGTGGACACCCCGCGGGAGGCGCTCGAGCTCTTCGGCTCCGCGCCCGTCGACCTGCTCGCAATCGGCCCGTTCGCGGTACGCCGCCAGGACTGTCCTTGATGGACATCAGCATCGTCGTCCCCACCCTGGGCCGGGCGAGCCTGCGGACCCTGCTGGACGCGCTGGCCGCCCAGGCGCCGCCCGCCGAGCTACCGGAGATCATCGTGGTCGACGACCGGGCCCGGCCGATCAGCCCGCTCGACACCGGCCCGCACGCCAAGGTGGTCAACGGGCGCGGCGCGGGGCCGGCCGCGGCACGCAACACCGGCGCCCGGGCGGCCACCGGCGAGTGGGTGGCGTTCCTCGACGACGACGTGGTGCCCACGCCCGGCTGGCTGGCCGCGCTGCGCCGCGACCTGGCCGGCGCCGGCGACGACGTCGGCGGGGTGCAGGGGCGCCTGGAGGTGCCGCTGCCGGCGCACCGTCGCCCGACCGACTGGGAACGCGCCACCGCCGGACTGGCCGAGGCGCGCTGGACCACCGCCGACATGGCGTACCGCCGGGCGGCCCTGGAGGCGGTCGGCGGGTTCGACGAACGCTTTCCCCGCGCCTACCGCGAGGACGCCGACCTGGCCTACCGGGTGCGCCTCGCCGGGTGGCGGCTCGCCGTCGGTGAACGCCGCACCGTCCACCCGGTGCGCCCCGAGAGCCGCTGGGTGAGCCTGCGCAACCAGCGCGGCAACGCCGACGACGCGCGGCTGCGCCGCCGGTACGGCCGGCGGTGGCGCACGCTGCTGGAGATCCGCCGCGGCCGCCGGCACCGCCACGCGGTGATCACGGCCGCCGGCCTGACCGCCCTCGCCGCGTCCGCCCTGCCCTCGCCGGCCGCACGCACGCTCGGGGCGGCGGCCGCCGCGGCCTGGGCCGCCGGGACCGCCGAGTTCGCCCTGGCCCGGATCCGTCCCGGACCGAAGACCCCGGACGAAATCCTGACCATGGCCGTGACCAGCCTTTTCATCCCGCCGCTCGCGGTCTGGCACTGGCTGTGCGGCTACCTGAGCAGCGACTGAAGTTGATGTTTACCGGGAAGAAGCCTGGGAAGTTCAGCCGCTGTGACGCTCTTCGACGCGGTGCTGCTGGATCGCGACGGCACGCTCATCGCCGACGTGCCGTTCAACGGCGATCCGGCTCAGGTGCGCCCCCTGCCGGGGGCGCGCGCCGCGCTCGACCGGCTGCGCGCCGCGGGGCTGCGCCTCGGGGTGGTGACCAACCAGTCCGGCGTGGCCCGCGGCCTGATCTCCGCCGAGGACGTCGCGCGGGTCAACGCCCGGGTCGAGGAGCTGCTCGGCCCTTTTGACACGTGGCAGGTGTGCGTCCACGACGACGCGGACGGGTGCGCCTGCCGCAAACCGGCGCCCGGCCTGGTCCTCGCCGCGGCGGCCGCCCTCGGCGTCCGCCCCGAACGCTGCGTGGTCATCGGGGACATCGGCCGGGACGTCGCCGCGGCCAGCGCCGCCGGAGCCACGGCGATCCTGGTGCCCACCCCGGTCACCCGTCCCGAGGAGATCGCCGCCGCGCCCACCGTCGCCGGTGACCTCGGCCAGGCGGTCCACCACATCCTGCGCCGGCAGCGGCTGGCGGCCCCCGTGCGCGACGCCGTCGCGCCCCCGGGCCGGCACGTGCTCGTCGTGCGCGCCGACTCCGCCGGCGACCTGCTGCTGACCGGCCCCGCCATCCGGGCGGTCGCCGCCCGCGCCGGCCGGGTCACCCTGCTGTGCGGGCCGCGTGGGCGCACCACGGCCGAGGCCCTGCCCGGCGTCACCGAGATCATCGAGTGGCCGGTGCCGTGGCTGGATCCCCAGCCGCCACCCGTGGACCCCACCGATGTGCATGGCCTCGTTCACCGGATCGCGCAGTCGGCTCTGGACGAGGCCATCATCTTCACGTCGTTCCACCAGTCCCCGCTGCCGTTCGCGCTGCTGCTGCGGCTGGCCGGCGTGCCCCGGGTGTCGGCGATCAGCGACGACTACGCCGGCTCCCTGCTGGACGTGCGCCACCGGGTGCCGCTCGGCCTGCCCGAGCCCGAACGCGCCCGGTCGCTGGCGGCGGCGGCCGGCTACCCGCTGCCCGAGGACGACGACGGCCGGCTTCGGGTGCGCGCCCAGCCGTACGACGTGGGCGAGCCCGGCTACGTGGTCGTGCACCCCGGCGCGAGCGTGCCCGCGCGGGCCTGCCCGCCCGAGCGGTGCCGGGACCTGGTCCGCGCGGTCGCCCGCGCCGGCCACCGGGTGGTCGTCACCGGGTCACCCGAGGAGCGGGAGCTGACCGAGTTCGTCGCCGGGGACGACGCGCAGGACCTCGGCGGGCGCACCAGCCTGTGCGAGCTCGCCGGTGTGCTGTCCCGCGCCAGCTGCGCGGTCGTCGCGAACACCGGCCCGGCGCACCTGGCGGCCGCCGTCGGCACCCCGGTGGTCAGCCTCTTCGCCCCGACAGTCCCCTTCGGACAGTGGGGGCCGTACCGCGTGCCGCACGTGCGCCTCGGGGACCCCACCGCCGCCTGCCGGCACACCCGCGCCACCCGCTGCCCGGTGCCCGGCCACCCGTGCCTGGCCGACATCACCGCGGACGACGTGGTCCGCGCCGTCAACCGGCTGGTGCCATGAACATCCTGCTCTGGCACGTCCACGGCTCCTGGACCACCGCTTTCGTCCAGGGTGGACACAACTACATCGTGCCCACGACGCCCGACCGCGGCCCCTACGGGCTCGGCCGGGCACGCACCTACCCGTGGCCGGAGACCGTCGTCGAGTACACCCCCGAGCAGCTCGCCGACGCCGAGGTGGACGTGGCGGTGCTGCAGCGACCCGAGGAGCTGGACCTGGCCCGCCGGTGGCTTCGCCGCGAGATCGGCCGGGACGTCCCGGCGGTCTACGTGGAGCACAACACCCCGAAGGGCGACGTGCCCAACACCCGCCACCCGATGGCCGACCGCGACGACCTCGTGCTCGTCCACGTGACCCACTTCAACGAGCTGTTCTGGGACAACGGCGCCACCCGCACCACCGTCATCGAGCACGGCATCCCGACCCCGGAGCCGGTGTGGACCGGCGAGCTGCCCCGGTTCGCGATCGCCACCAACGAGCCGGTCCGCCGCTGGCGGGTGACCGGCACCGACCTGATGCCCCGCTTCGCGCAGGTCGCCCCGCTCGACGTCTACGGGATGGGCCTGGCCGAGCTGCCCGAGCGGCTCGGGCTCGGCCCGGACCGGATGTGCGTCCACCTCGACCCGCCGCAGGCGTGGATGCACACCCAGCTCGCGCACCGCCGCGCGTACCTGCACCTGACCCGCTGGACCTCCCTCGGCCTGAGCCTGCTCGAGGCGATGGCCATGGGCATGCCGGTGCTCGCGCTGGCCACCACCGAGGCGGTGGCGGCCGTGCCCGAGGGCGCCGGGGTGCTCTCCACCCGCGTCGACACGCTCGTCGAGGCGGCGCGGTGGCTGCTCGCCGACGAGCCGGCCGCGCGGCGCCTCGGGGCCGCCGCGCGCGAAGCGGTCCGGGCCCGCTACGGCCTGGAGCGCTTCCTCGCCGACTGGGACCTGCTGTTGAAGGAGGTACGCCGTTGAGAATCGCGATGATCTCAGAGCACGCCAGCCCGCTGGCCCAGCTCGGCACTGTGGACGCGGGCGGGCAGAACCTCCACGTCGCGGAGCTCTCGGCGGCGCTCGCCCAGCTCGGCCACGATGTCCGGGTCTACACCCGCCGCGACCGGCTCGACCTGCCGCCCGTGGCGACCATGCCACCCGGGGTGGACGTGGTGCACGTGCCGGCCGGGCCGCCGGAGCCGGTGCCCAAGGACCACCTGCTGCCCTACATGAAGCCGTTCGGCCGGTGGCTGGCGGCCGCGTGGCGCAGTGGCGACTGGGCGCCGGACGTGGTGCACGCGCACTTCTGGATGAGCGGGATCGCCGCGCTGGTGGCCCGCCGCCTGCACCCGGTGCCGGTGGTGCAGACCTTCCACGCGCTCGGCTCGGTCAAGCGCCGCTACCAGCGGCAGAAGGACACCAGCCCGCCCAGCCGCATCGGTCTGGAGCGGGCGCTCGGGCGCAGCGTGGACCGGATCATCGCGCAGTGCCGCGACGAGGTCGATGAGCTGTTGCGCATGGGCATCCCGCGTGACCAGATCTCCGTCATACCGTCCGGTGTGGACTCCACGACGTTCTCCCCGCTGGGTCCGGGCGCGCCGCGGTCGGCGAACAGCCCGCGCATCCTGACCGTGGGCCGGCTGGTGGAGCGCAAGGGGTTCGAGGACGTGATCCGGGCGCTTAGGCTGGTGCCCAAGGCCGAGGTGGTGGTGGTCGGCGGACCGCCGGCCGAGGAGCTGCGCGACGACCCGGAGGCCGAGCGGCTGCGCGCCGTCGCCGTGGACTGCGGCGTCAACCACCGGGTCCGCCTCGTCGGCGCGGTCCCCCGCGGCGAGATGCCGCTGTGGTACCGGTCGGCCGACGTGCTGGTGTGCGCGCCGTGGTACGAGCCGTTCGGGCTGACCCCGCTGGAGGGCATGGCCTGCGGCGTGCCGGTGGTGGCCACCGCGGTCGGCGGGCTCATGGACACGGTGGTCGACGGCTTCACCGGGGAGCTGGTGCCGCCCCGGGATCCCAACGCCCTGGGCCGGGCGCTGCGCCAGTTGCTCGCCGATCCCGTGCGCCGCCTCGCGTACGCCACGGCGGGCGTGGACCGGGCCCGCCAGTGCTACTCGTGGACCCGCTCGGCCGAGCGGCTCGCGGTGCTCTACGCGCAACTGCGCGAGCCCGTGGTCGCCCGGGCCCAGGCGGCGGTGACCGAGGCGGTGGCGTCGTGACCGACGGTGGCGCCGTGACCGACGGTGGCGCCGTGACGGGCGGCAGCGCCGTGACGGCCGGCGCCGTGACGGGCCGCGGCGTGGGCCAGCCGGCGTTCGTCTCCGTCGAGGCGCACCTCGACGCGCTGAGCCGCGCGCTCGTCCCGTTCCGACGGCAGGCCGAGCAACTGGCCCGACTCGGCACCGACCTGGCGTACGTGCTCGGGCGCGGCGGCCGGCTGCTGGCCGCCGGCAACGGCGGCAGCGCCGCCGAGGCGCAGCACCTGGTCGCCGAACTCACCGGCAAGCTGCGCGACGACCGGGAGCCGCTGTCGGCGATCGCGCTGTGCGCGGAGACCGCCGGAGTCACCGCGATCAGCAACGACTACGGATACGCCGAGGTGTTCGCCCGTCAGGTCCGCGCACACGGCCGGCCCGGGGACGTGCTGCTGCTGCTGTCCACCAGCGGCCGCAGCCGCAACCTGCTCGCCGCCGCCGACACCGGGCGGGCGCTGGGCATGCACGTGTGGGGGTTCACCGGCCCGGCCCCGAACCCGCTCGCCGAGCGGTGCACCGAGGTGCTCGCCGTGCCCGCCGACGACCCGCAGGTGGTGCAGGAGCTGCACCTGGTCGGCGTGCACCTGCTGTGCGAGTACAACGACCTGGTGGTGCGCCGGATGCAGCGCTGGCTCGAGCAGCCGGCCCGCGAGCTCGTGGAGGCGTTCGGCCGGGACGGCGAGCCCGCGGCGTAGGTGGATCGCGGGGCGGGAGGCATGAGCAGGTTGCTGGTGGTCGTCGGGGACGCGCTGCTCGACCGGGACGTCGACGGCACGGCCGAGCGGCTGTGCCCGGACGCCCCGGCTCCCGTGCTGGCCGAAGAGTCTACTATGGACAGACCGGGCGGCGCGGCCCTCGCGGCCCTGCTCGCCACCGACTTCGACGTCGAGGTCGCGCTCGTCACCGCGCTCGCCGACGACGCGGCCGGCGCACGCGTGCGCGACCTGCTCACCGAGGCCGGCGTGCGGGTGCACGCGATGGCGATGCGCGGCGGGATGCCGGAGAAGATCCGCATGCGCGCCGACGGGCGGGTGCTGCTGCGCCTGGACCGGGGCGGCCACGGCACGCCGTACGGCGAGCCACCCCCCGGCGCGCTCACCGCTCTGCGCGGCGCCACCGCCGTGCTCGTCAGCGACTACGGACGCGGGGTGACCCGCCACCCCGCCCTGCGCCGCGCGCTGCCCGCCACCGGACTGCCCGCCGCGGTCCCGATCGTCTGGGACCCCCACCCGAACGGCCCGGCCGCCGTGCCGGGCGTGCGCCTGGTCACCCCGAACGAACGGGAACTGCGCGGCCTCGTGCCCGCCTCGCGTGACGAGCCACGGTTCACCGCGCTCGCCCGCGGGGCCGCCGCCCTGCGTCGGCAGTGGCGGGCCGGGGCGGTGGCGGTCACGCTCGGGCGCGACGGCGCGCTGCTGTCGCACGCCGGCCCCACCCCGCTCGTGGTAACCCCGCCGACCACCACGGACGGCGACAGCTGCGGCGCCGGGGACAGCTTCGCCGTCGCCGCGACCGCCGCCCTCGCCGACGGGGCGCTGGTCTCCGAGGCGGTGCAGGAGGCGGTGGGCTGCGCCACCCGGTACGTCGCGGCCGGCGGGGCGAGCGCCGTGCGCGCCGCGCCGGACCGCCCGTCCCGCTCCGATGTGGACCTGGCCGCGCCCGTCGGCGCGCAGGCCGCGCGGGAGGTCGTGCGGCGGGTACGCGCCCGGGGCGGAACGGTGGTCGCCAGCGGCGGCTGCTTCGACCTGGTGCACGCCGGACACGTGGCGACCCTGCAGGCGGCGCGCCGACTCGGCGACTGCCTGATCGTGTGCCTGAACTCCGACGCGAGCGTGCGCGCGGTCAAGGGCCCCGACCGCCCCGTCGTCCCGCAGGCCGACCGGGCCCGGCTGCTCGCCGCGCTGGGCTGCGTCGACGCCGTGGTGATCTTCGATGAGCCCACGCCGCTCGCCGTGCTCTCCGACCTGCGCCCCGACGTGTGGGTCAAGGGCGGCGACTACACCGACGGGTTCGCCGGACACGCCAGCGACGCCCCGGCGCTGCCCGAAGCGGACCTGGTACGCCGGTGGGGCGGCCAGACGGTCGTCGTGCCGTACCTCGCCGGGCGCTCCACCACCCGACTGATCGCGGCGGCCCGGCGCGCCCGGGCGGCCCGCGGCGACGAGAACGAGACCAGCGGCAGCGACACGCCCACGGACAAAGGACAGGCGACATGAGTTCACCCGGAACGGTGCTGGTGACCGGCGGGTCGAGCGGGCTCGGCCGGGCGGTCACCGAGGCGGTGGCGAAGGCCGGCGGCAGCCCGTACGTCATCGACCGCGTGCCGCCCGAGGGCGGCGACGGCGTGCCGTACCACCTGTGCGACCTGGCCGACACGGCGGCGGCGGAGGTGGCCACGCGCGAGATCGCGGCGCGGGCCGGCGGCCTGGACGCGGTGGTCACCGCGGCCGGCATCGACATCCCCGGCCGGCTCGCCGACGTGCCGGCCGCCGACTGGGAGCGGGTCGTGGCGGTGGACCTGCTCGCCACCGCGGCGGTCATCCGCGCCGCGCTGCCGGCGCTGGAGCGCTCCCGCGGGCACATCGTCACGGTCGCGTCCACGCTCGGGTTCCGGGCGCTGCCGGACGCCACCGCCTACTGCGCCGCCAAGTTCGGCGTGGTCGGCTTCACCCGCGCGCTCGCCGCCGAACTCGCCGGCACGGTCGGGGTCACCCTGCTCGTGCCCGGCGGGATGCGCACCCGGTTCTTCGACGAGCGCGAGGAGCGGTACCGGCCGGGGCCGGACGCGGTGCTCAACGACCCGGCCGACGTGGCCTCGGCGGTGGTGTTCGCGCTCAGCCAACCGCCCGGCTGCGCGGTGCGGGAACTCGTCGTCTGCCCAGCGGTGGAGTCCTCATACCCGTGATCCTGGTGCTGCGCGCGCTCGGCATCGGCGACCTGTGCACCGCGGTGCCCGCGCTGCGGGCGCTGCGCACCGCCCACCCCGGCGAGGAGATCGTGCTCGCCGCCCCCGAGTGGCTGGCGCCGCTGGTGTCGCTGGCCGCGGTGGCGGACCGGCAGGTGGTCGTCGACGACCTGGATCCGGTGTCGTGGCCGGGGCCCGCGCCCAGGATCGCGGTCAACCTGCACGGGCGCGGGCCGCAGTCGCACCGGTTGCTCGCCGCCGCCGGTCCGGGGCGGCTGTGGGCGTTCGCCTGCCCCGAGGCCGACCACCATGACGGTCCACCGTGGACCGAACGGGAGCCGGAGCACGAGATCCGCCGCTGGTGCCGGCTGCTGGCCTGGTACGGCGTAACGACCGAGCCGGCCGACCTCGACCTGCCGCGCGAGCCGGCGCGCCGGCTGGCCCGCGCGCGTGGCGTGCCGACCGGGGTGACGATCGTGCACCCGGGCGTGAAGGGCTTCGAGCGGCGCTGGCCGGCGCGGCGGTTCGCCGAGGTCGCCGCCACGCTCGCCGCCGACGGCCACCGGGTGGTGCTGACCGGATCGGAGAACGAGCGCACGCTCGTCGAGGCCGTGGCGCGCGACGCCGGCCTGCCCGACACGGCGATCCTCGCCGGAGGCTTCGACGTAGGGCAGCTCGCGGCGCTCGTGGCGCACGCCCGGCTCGTCGTCTCCTCCGACACCGGGGTCGGGCACCTGGCCACCGGGTACGGCGTCCCGTCGGTGGTCATCTTCGGCCCCACGTCGCCAGAGGTGTGGGGTCCGCCGCCGGACCGGCCGTGGCACCGGGCGCTGCGCCACCCCGACGGGCTCGCCGCAGTGACGGTGCCCGAGGTGCTGGCCGCGGCCCGCGACGTGCTCGCCGCCGCGCGGTCGCGTACGGCCACGGCGCTGTGAGAGGTGCTCGCGTGCGGCTGCGGCGTGCCGACACCAACGGCCCCGGGTACACCCGGCGCCGGTACGGTCGCGGCTTCCGCTACCTCGACGAGTCCGGGCGGCCGCTCACGGACACAGGCGAACTCGACCGGATCCGGGCGCTGGCGATCCCGCCGGCGTGGCGGGACGTGTGGATCTGCCCGCACCCCCGCGGACACATCCAGGCGACCGGGGTCGACGCGGCCGGGCGCACCCAGTACCTCTACCATCCAGCGTGGCGGGCGCAGCGCGACGCGGCGAAGTTCGACCACGTGCTCGCCGCCGCCGCCCGGCTGCCGACGCTGCGGGCGCGGGTACGGGCCGACCTGCGCGGCCGGGGCCTGGGCCGGGAGCGGGTGCTCGCCGCCGGGGTGGCGTTGCTCGACAGTGGACTGTTCCGGGTCGGCGGCGACGAGTACGCCAGCGGGGACGATGCGACGTACGGGGTGGCCACCCTGCTGCGCTCGCACGTGGCGTTCCGGCGCGGGCAGGCGGTCTGCTCCTACCTCGCGAAGGGCGGCACCACGCGGACGGCGACGGTGACCGACCCGGACGTGCGGGCGGTGCTGCGGGCGCTGCACCGCCGGCCCGACCCGTCGCCCCGGCTGCTCGCCTACTGGCGCGGGCGCGACTGGCGGGAGGTGCGCAGCGACGACGTGAACGCCTACCTGCGCGAGGCCGCCGGGTGCGACATGACCGCCAAGGACTTCCGCACCTGGCACGCGACCGTGCTCGCGGCGGTGATGCTGGCGCTCGAGGGGCCGGGCGGGTCGGCCACGCGGTGCAAAAGGGTGGTCGCCGCGGTGATGCGCGAGGTGGCCGAGGAGCTCGGCAACACCCCGGCCGTGGCCAGAAAATCCTATGTAGATCCACGGGTGGTGGATCTGTTCCATGCCGGCCGGGTGATCCCGGTGTCCGGCCCCGTCGAGGGCTGCCCGGCCCCGCCCGCCGTCGAACGAGCGGTGCTCAAACTGCTCGGCGACTGAGAAGACCAAACCCATGATTCCCCGCGTGCGCGGGGACGACGTCTTCTTTACGAGAAGGCCGCCCCAGGCATACGGAACACGCCCACAGCGCGGGGACGACGAGATCATCCTCGCCTGGCTGTGGCAGCGCCTGGAAACACCCCGCGCGCGCGGGGACCACCGGACGGTGGTGAGGACGTAGGCGTCTTTCCAGGGAACACCCCCGCGTGCGCGGGGACGACGTCACCCACGGGTTCTCGATGAACCGCCGCTGCGGAACACCCCCGTGTGCGCGGGGACGACAGAAGGGGAATGAGAACCCTCCATCAACCACGAGGAACACCCCCGCGTGCGCGGGGACGACGCCCGGCCCGTGTCGCCACACGCGGCCGTCCAGGGAACACCCCCGCGTGCGCGGGGACGACGCCTGGATCGGACCCTTGGCCTCAGCCCAGAACGGAACACCCCCGCGTGCGCGGGGACGACACCTTCTCGCTGAGAACGAGATGAGCTGCCAGCGGAACACCCACGCGTGCGCGGGGACGACTAGGCGTACACACCGATCAGCGCGCCGCGTTCCGGAACACCCCCGCATGCGCGGGGACGACCTAGTAGCTGGTCCAGGTCACCGACCAGTGGCGGGAACACCCCCGCGTGCGCGGGGACGACGTGGCCTGCGTGGCGATCGTCGCCGGGCTGATCGGAACACCCCCGCGTGCGCGGGGACGACGCTTAACCACGTTGCTGTCCCTTCTTGGAGTCCGGAACACCCCCGCGTGCGCGGGGACGACATCGGGTGGAACAGGACGTGGTTGCGGGGCTCCGGAACACCCCCGCGTGCGCGGGGACGACGGAACCACCGGCGAGGCGTGCGTCATCGAGGGAGGAACACCCCCCCCCCCCCCCCCCCCGGGGCGGGGGGGGCGGGGGGGCCGCCCCGCCCCCCGGGGGGGGGGGGGGGGGGACCCCCCCCCCCCGCCGGGCGGCGTGCGCGGGGACGACTGGATCACCCGGTCGCCCGGGTTGTGGTGCGGGGGAACACCCCCGCGTGCGCGGGGACGACACGAGCGAGTGACCCCAGGCCCGCGCGTACCGCGGAACACCCCCGCGTGCGCGGGGACGACCCGTCCGCTCCACCATTCCGTCTACCGGGCTACGGAACACCCCCGCGTGCGCGGGGACGACTACCCGCCGCCACCGCCCCCGCCGCCCTCCGAGGGAACACCCCCGCGTGCGCGGGGACGACGCGAGGCGGCAGGGTGGGGGGCGGTGCCCTGTCGGAACACCCCCGCGTGCGCGGGGACGACCTGACCAACACCGCGGCCGGCCTACAGGTCCGAGGAACACCCCCGCGTGCGCGGGGACGACGACTTGCTGGCCAGCACCGAAGGCGCGGCGAACGGAACACCCCCGCGTGCGCGGGGACGACTCGTCCCAGTCGCAGCACGCCCGGTCGGGGTGCGGAACACCCCCGCGTGCGCGGGGACGACCCCGGAGCGGACCCGCTTCTACGCGGAGTCCCCGGAACACCCCCGCGTGCGCGGGGACGACGGCGTCGGGCCAGCGGTGGACGACCGTGGCCGGGGAACACCCCCGCGTGCGCGGGGACGACAGGTCGTCGGCCGACGTGGTGCGGCCCGCCGCCGGAACACCCCCGCGTGCGCGGGGACGACCGGCGGGGCAGGTCGCCGCCGATGGCGAGGTTGGGAACACCCCCGCGTGCGCGGGGACGACGGGCGCGAGATCGGGACAGGATCGCGCGATGCCGGAACACCCCCGCGTGCGCGGGGACGACGGGATGGACGACCGCGGGATGCACTCCCCAAGCGGAACACCCCCGCGTGCGCGGGGACGACGCCGCGCATGTACGCGTGGATGCGGTCGAGCCGGGAACACCCCCGCGTGCGCGGGGACGACCGACCCTGCGTTGAGCAGCACGCAGGGGCCGTAGGAACACCCCCGCGTGCGCGGGGACGACAGTTCGGCCGCGGGTATCGCTGGCTCCTGGAGGGGAACACCCCCGCGTGCGCGGGGACGACCTCTGTCCGTGTGGTGCGTAGTCGCACGTTGACGGAACACCCCCGCGTGCGCGGGGACGACCTCTGTCCGTGTGGTGCGTAGTCGCACGTTGACGGAACACCCCCGCGTGCGCGGGGACGACGCGCTCCACCTTGACCGGGCGGTGCCGTGCTGCGGAACACCCCCGCGTGCGCGGGGACGACTGACCCCACGTACACACGGGGCCACAGTTGGCCGGAACACCCCCGCGTGCGCGGGGACGACCGGATCGTGGCGAGGTAGGTGGTGATGGCGCCGGGAACACCCCCGCGTGCGCGGGGACGACCCAATCGTGACCCCGGCCGTGGTCACCCCCAGGGGAACACCCCCGCGTGCGCGGGGACGACCCGACCGAGGTGGTCACCGTGGTGCGGCCGGCGGGAACACCCCCGCGTGCGCGGGGACGACCTGGTGTGGGGCCACTGGCGGCGGGCCACCTTCGGAACACCCCCGCGTGCGCGGGGACGACCCGACGACGGACCCCGCAAGGGGTCCGTTTTCAGGAACACCCCCGCGTGCGCGGGGACGACCTTCTAGGCGACGTTCCCTTCCGGCAGGGAAGGGGAACACCCCCGCGTGCGCGGGGACGACGCGTGCGGCGCGGGGGAGACCGGGCTTGAGGACGGAACACCCCCGCGTGCGCGGGGACGACAGGGGCGCGCCGGTCGCGGCGTGGTGGGCTTCGGGAACACCCCCGCGTGCGCGGGGACGACTGCAGCTCGCCTGTGTTTCGGTCGAGGGCTACCGGAACACCCCCGCGTGCGCGGGGACGACCCTGGCCGCGGGGGCGCCGATCTGGGAGAAGCAGGAACACCCCCGCGTGCGCGGGGACGACACAACGGACGTGCCCCGCGGGGGTGCCGGGGCGGGAACACCCCCGCGTGCGCGGGGACGACTCTCACGCGCTGTAGGCATACGCGGTCGCTGTCGGAACACCCCCGCGTGCGCGGGGACGACGGCCGCCCTTCGTGCCGTCGGTGGCGCGCGGGGGGAACACCCCCGCGTGCGCGGGGACGACGCAGCCAGATCCTTCACCGTCTTCACCAGCTGAGGAACACCCCCGCGTGCGCGGGGACGACCATGGCGCGGGCGACGGCGTACCGTAGCGTCTCGGAACACCCCCGCGTGCGCGGGGACGACAGCTGCTCATCGCTGGGCAGGGGCGCGTGCGGGGGAACACCCCCGCGTGCGCGGGGACGACCGTCCCGTGGCAGCGGGCGGCCCGCGTCTCGTCGGAACACCCCCGCGTGCGCGGGGACGACGCCGCCGGCCTGGCCGACGACTACCGGCACGACGGAACACCCCCGCGTGCGCGGGGACGACATCCCCCGATGGTCGGTCATGGCCCCGCCCTTGGGAACACCCCCGCGTGCGCGGGGACGACGCCACCCCGGGCCACGACTTCCTCGGCTAGTGCGGAACACCCCCGCGTGCGCGGGGACGACCAGGGGTGACCGGTGGCCGGTCAGGTGTGGCAGGGAACACCCCCGCGTGCGCGGGGACGACCATCCGCAGGTAGGCGTCGACGAGCTTCTCGGCGGAACACCCCCGCGTGCGCGGGGACGACTGACGCCGAGCGTCTTGGCGATGTGTGCTAGGTCGGAACACCCCCGCGTGCGCGGGGACGACGCGGCGGGGTCGTTGTGGGCGATGTGCGCCGCGGGAACACCCCCGCGTGCGCGGGGACGACGCGCCCGGATCCGTTCCTCGTGGTCGTCGATGCGGAACACCCCCGCGTGCGCGGGGACGACCGTGGCCATGTCGAGCAGTTGCGCCGGGTGTGGGGAACACCCCCGCGTGCGCGGGGACGACGTGTCGAAGGTGAACGGCTTACCCCCGGCATACGGAACACCCCCGCGTGCGCGGGGACGACACCTTGCGGTTGAGGAACGGCCGGGCCAGGCTCGGAACACCCCCGCGTGCGCGGGGACGACCGCGGCGAGGTGTCGCCGACCCTTCGGTGGTTGGGAACACCCCCGCGTGCGCGGGGACGACCGCAGGCACACCGGCACGGTCTTCTCCGGCAGCGGAACACCCCCGCGTGCGCGGGGACGACCCCCGCGCCGGGGCACTCGTCATGGCCCCACTCGGAACACCCCCGCGTGCGCGGGGACGACCCGATGCCGGAAGAGATCGTCGACTTGCCGTTCGGAACACCCCCGCGTGCGCGGGGACGACAACCTGGGAGTGTCACCGTGTCCGACAAGTCATGGAACACCCCCGCGTGCGCGGGGACGACCAGCGCCACCGCCCCCGCGTCGGCGTGATCGAGGGAACACCCCCGCGTGCGCGGGGACGACCTGCGCGACCAGTGCGTTAGCGCGGGCGTGCCGGGAACACCCCCGCGTGCGCGGGGACGACAGCGCTTGACTACCGTGCGCCGCCCATGGAGGAGGAACACCCCCGCGTGCGCGGGGACGACGCAGCCTGTCCTGTCTGCGGTGCCCAGCGCCTTCGGAACACCCCCGCGTGCGCGGGGACGACTAGACCGCACGATGTCCAGACTAGCCCGCACTCGGAACACCCCCGCGTGCGCGGGGACGACTCACGCGCCTGTCTCAGCGCGTCCTCAGCGATCGGAACACCCCCGCGTGCGCGGGGACGACTGCCGATGTGATCGCCGCCGGGCTGCTGACCGAGGAACACCCCCGCGTGCGCGGGGACGACCTGCGTTTCTACGACGAGATGGGGCCGGAGTTCGGAACACCCCCGCGTGCGCGGGGACGACTTGCCCTCGAAGATGGAGCGGGCGTCATGCGGGGGAACACCCCCGCGTGCGCGGGGACGACGCGCACACCGGAGTCCGTGAACTGATGGGTGATGGAACACCCCCGCGTGCGCGGGGACGACCACGGATTCGTAGCGGTTGGCGTCCACCGTGCCGGAACACCCCCGCGTGCGCGGGGACGACGCGGCCAAATCCTTGATCGTCTTGACGAGCTGGGGAACACCCCCGCGTGCGCGGGGACGACGGGCCATCACCAGGTCACCACAATCAGCGTCCGGGGAACACCCCCGCGTGCGCGGGGACGACATCGTCTTGAACGACGTGCCGGCGTCGGAGCCGGGAACACCCCCGCGTGCGCGGGGACGACCGGCCGATCTTGTACGAGCGCGGCCCCTTCCGCGGAACACCCCCGCGTGCGCGGGGACGACGTCAACGGCGCGATCCTGCTGGACGACTACGAGGGAACACCCCCGCGTGCGCGGGGACGACCGATCGGACAAGTACGCGAGTGGCGTGGCGGAGGGAACACCCCCGCGTGCGCGGGGACGACCCGGTCGAGCCGGCGGCGTCGGCACTGGTCAGCGGAACACCCCCGCGTGCGCGGGGACGACCAGCCGGTGTACGGCTTCTCGCCGCAGCAGTGCGGAACACCCCCGCGTGCGCGGGGACGACATCCCGCACATCCGTCCCGCGCTCGACGAGGAGGGAACACCCCCGCGTGCGCGGGGACGACAACTTGCGGCGCCGCCAGCGCGAAAGGGTGGCCGGAACACCCCCGCGTGCGCGGGGACGACCCAGATCCTCCCGGGCCTGGCGGGTGGTGATGAGGAACACCCCCGCGTGCGCGGGGACGACGGCGGGCACGGCGAACCCGGAGCCGAGCTCACGGAACACCCCCGCGTGCGCGGGGACGACCCACCGTGTCCCTCCTATCTCGGCTTGGCCTGCGGAACACCCCCGCGTGCGCGGGGACGACCTGCCGCTGCGCTACGTCGAGGGGGCGGCATGGGGAACACCCCCGCGTGCGCGGGGACGACATCACCGCCGACGGGCTCACGGTCACTGACACGGGAACACCCCCGCGTGCGCGGGGACGACTGGGCCACCGATCCTCGCCAGCCGCGGCTGGACGGAACACCCCCGCGTGCGCGGGGACGACACCCGGCCCGCTGGCCCGCCGGGGCCACCGACCGGAACACCCCCGCGTGCGCGGGGACGACCCGTCCCACCCTTCCTCGGCGCACGCCGACGGGGGAACACCCCCGCGTGCGCGGGGACGACTGGGTCGGCATGTTGTTCGTGTCTCTACGTGGAGGAACACCCCCGCGTGCGCGGGGACGACTTACCGTCCCCTGGGCGAGCGGGTGATCGCGCGGGGAACACCCCCGCGTGCGCGGGGACGACGTCAAGTCCACCCTGACGCGCGGCACGACCGGGTGGAACACCCCCGCGTGCGCGGGGACGACGCGAGGTAGCGCAGCGTGGCCCGGATCGTGGCTGGAACACCCCCGCGTGCGCGGGGACGACGAGTACGACCGGTTCGTGGCGTACTTGCTGTTCGGAACACCCCCGCGTGCGCGGGGACGACACTTCGTGACCTGCACGTTTATGCGCGGGGGCGCCGGAATAGCATCAGCCCATCAAGATCAACAGGGCTCCATCGGTCACGCCCAGCCGTCTCCGCAATCCAGCGCTGTTCGTTGCGGGCGCTGGAGATAAGGATCGCCTGGCCGTCCTTGATCCGGTCACGCACGAGGCTCCAGATCTTCGCTCGAATCCGCTGATTCGGATTACCGACGAACACGCCAGGCGACACCTCCACCATCCACCGGGTCAGGTGGCCCCGCAGCCCGGTTGCCGCAGCGACCAGGACAATGACCGTCATGACTCATCCAAGACTGAGTAGTCAACGGTAGATATGTCGACGTGGTCGGCATAGTTCCGCCCCGAATCGACCTCGCCATCGGAATCCCACAGCTTCACCTCGGCTTCCTCCGTGTCCACCTCGGGCTCCCTCGTGCGGAAGAGCAACCAGCGAATGTCAGCTACCACTCGCTCCATCAGGTTCTGCTCGACAACCAGGTCCCGAAATCGCGTTCGCGCGGAGCGCTCGTCGGCCTTGCCTTCTGCCACGAGATCGAATGCTGCCGGGATCGAGGTGTTGGCTTTGTAGAGGTCGGCAATGTCCAAGACAAAGGAAATAGCGGAACCGGTGTGGATGAAGCCGAGTGCAGGGCTGGCTCCCACGCCGACGATCGCCGCATGGCAGACGCCATAGAGGCAGGCGTTGAGGGCTGATAGTACCCGGTTGACGTCGTCCCCCGCCTCAAATGGCTTGCCAGCCACATACCGGCGCCCTTCCCACGGCACGCCGGTGCGGCTCGCATGCAGGCGGTAGCTACGGCGAACACGCGCGCCCTCCCGGCCGCGGAGCTGCTGCATCGTCAGCTTCGACACATCTTCGCCGGGGAAACGCATTGCATACATCTCACGTGCCACCTCGAGTCGGCGTCGAGGGTCGCTGACCAGCGCCGCCTGCCTGACCAAATACCGGCTCTACTGCTGATCTTGTGGGTGGCTTGAAGTCCTGATCAACAGCGCACGCCGCCTCCCGTCTACGGTTCTGGGTTGTCGAAGCTCAGAAACCACAGATCAGGAAACGGCGTGCGTACTGCAAG
>Ga0310831_100276_pt1 | contig 39356 bp, 41 predicted proteins | sample WT_ome_6_FD_201307 | JGI IMG/M metagenome (GOLD analysis project Ga0310831, IMG submission 201307) | Sorghum-adapted microbial communities enriched on wild type (WT) sorghum from Joint BioEnergy Institute, Emeryville, California, United... ... | reverse complement strand
AGCATGGGTGGCGTCTCCTTCCCCCCGCCTGCCAGCGGGGTGTTCGTGTGTTGGGCTCACGCGGAAGGATACGCCGCCCTTTTTCATCCCATCAAGTCACGCGATCCACAACTTTTGAGAATACCTCTAACTTGATCGACCTGGTTCGTGAAATAGAACGGCCGTTCGCACTCAAGGAAGGTAGTCTGGAGATTGCAGGTGCCTATGACGGCCTTCCCGTTTCCGAGATTGGATCCGCCAAAGATCATTTTCTCGGGCGTCCTCAGCCTATCCTCAACTACGGTGCGAAAACGGTTTTGCTTGGCTGCACGTGCGGTATTGTGGATTGCTGGCCGCTCTTGGCACGAGTCATAGTGGGTGATCGAACGGTAACGTGGAGCGACTTTGAACAGCCGCACCGGAGGGTGAATAGCGCCGCGGGGGAGTGGCGTTATGATGACTTTGGTCCTTTTGTGTTTGATCGGGACCAGTATGTGACCGAATTGGAGCGGGTCGATCGGGAGCTGGGCTGCTCATCGGCGGGGTGATACGAGAGGTCGTACGGAGGCGCGCACATCGTCTAACGTATGAGCATTGCCGACGTGCCGAGCGCAGCGAGGCATGTCCCGCCGGCCCACGCTCTCAAGGTCAAGTCTGCCCGCCCACCCGGCGGGCGAGGGCGTGAAGCGCCCGACGCGGCAATGCGATGTTAGACGAAGGTTTCCCCGGTGGCAGCGCCGCCAGACCGCCAGTCTTCAGCGAAAGGCACAGGCGCAGCGCGCCCGCAAAGAACCTATGTGAGGTACCGCTCCACGTCCTGGCGCTCGTGCAAGATCCGCACGATCTGCACTTCGCCTTCTCGGTAGCGGAAGAAGAGCACGTATGGCGATGTCGGAAAGCTACGGATTCCTTCCACGATCTCCGGCCGGGCCGTCCCGATCTCTCCCGGTGTCTCGGCCAGCATCAAGCACCGGGCGCGGATCCTTCGAACCAGCTCGGCCGCCATCGGCCGCCCGGCCGCTTCGGCCACGTGGGCCGCGATCTGCTCCAGGTCCCGCCGCGCCGCCGGCGAGAAGGTGAGCCGCCTCAGGCCGCCTCCGAGCGATCGAGCCGGTCCAAGAGGTCTTGGAAGACCACCTCGGCACGGGTGCCCTCGCCCCGATCCAGCTCGGCAAGCCCAACCTCCACGGCCTTGCGCAACGCCTCGAGCTTGGCTTCCCTCTCCTCGACTTGCACTTGCAACAGACGCACGGCATCGCGCACCACCTCGCTTGCCGAGCGGTAGCGACCCGACTCGACCTGTTCGGCAATGAAGCGCTCAAGCTCCGGTGTCAGCGATACGTTCATGACCCCTCCCAAGGGCGCGAGACCACTTCACCCGAAGCTAACGGCTGCCCTCGCCAATGTCAAAGATTGTCATTCCCAGCCAGACCTCGGGCATGACCGCCGATCCGCCGCTCCCACAACCGGGGAAACTTTCGTCTAACATCGCATTGCCGCCTCCGCCGCTTCGCGGCTTAGGCCCTTCGGGACACCTCGCCTACGGCTCGGCGTCGGCAATGCTCGATACGTTAGACGAAATTGAGGGACGGCGGGCGATTCAGGCGTGTTGGCGGGCCTCGTGGAGGATGCGGCAGATCCTGAGGTCGGGGATTCGCTCGAAGTGCCGAAAGTTGCCGGTCACGAGCTCAAGGCCGTGGTAGAGAGCCGTGGCTGCGATCTGGAGATCGGCATCGGCGAGGATCTGGCCGGCCTCCTCCAATTGGGCGCGGATCCTCCCGAACACGCGCGCTGTCGCCACGTCGTAGGGGAGGACCGTGACGGCCGGCAGGACGCGTTCTTCGATGTTCTTGAGGTGGCGCTCCTTGGCCCTGGACCGGTAGGCGCCCTTGAAGAGTTCGCCCACGGTGACCGCACTCGTGTACTGGTCCTCTCTCGGGAGGGTCTTCAGCCACTCCACATAGCGGGGCAGGGGACGGGGGCGCAGGAGTTCGCTGATGGCGTCCGTATCGAAGAGGTAGGCCACGGGCATCAGTCCAGATTGGCGACGTGACGCTGGGCGATGCGAGGCGAGGTCTCGAGGATACGGACGAGATCTTCCGAGTCCTTCCAGCCCCCGGCGAGGCTTGCCAGTCCACCGCTGGGACCCGCGGCCCGAAGGCGTTCGAGCGTCTCCAGGTCCTCGGGTCGGACGAGGGCGGCGACCGCTTTCCCGTGGCGGGTGATCAAAATGGGCTCGCCGTGCTCGACCTCACGGATCCGCTCGGAGAGCGTGGCCTTGACTTGAGCGACGGACAGAGACTTCTTGGGCATGCGGGTGCTCCTGTAGTGGTCCAAATGACTATACTGCCGATGGGGCGTGAGGGCAAGGGGCAGACGGGGCGACCACCGTCCCTCAACTGCGTCTAACATCGCATTGCCGCTTCGGGCGCTTTGCGCGCCCTCGCCCGCCGGGTACGCGTGTGTGCGTGACCTCGAGAGCATGGGCCGGCGGGGCATGCCTCGCCTTCGGCTCGGCACGTCGTGAGTGCTGGAACGTTAGACGCCACAGGTACAGCATTGGATCCTGGGTCCGATTGGAGGATGAGGCGAATGGGCGAGGGACAGTACAGCGAAGCTTTCGTTCTTGCGCAGGCTCGGGAAGCGTACGAGCGGGGTGTGGCGCGTTTCGACATCGTGGCGGAGCGGTCTGCGTTGCTCGTGATCGACATGCAGGACGAGTTCGTGCGCCCTGGCTGGACGCCGTATTGGGTGCCCGAAGCTACCCGGCAAGTGCCACGAATCCGGCGTTTGATCGAGGCTTGCCGCATGGCGGGCGTGCCGGTGATTTTCACCGTCTTTTCGGCCACGCACCGGTACTTGGATCGACCCACGAGCGGATCGTTGATGCCGAACCGGTATCCGGATCTGCAGAGTGATACAAGGTGGTTCCGGGATGGCCGGATCTGGGGCGAGTTGGAGCCCCAACCTGAGGACGTGGTGATCCACAAGCCATCGTACGGGGCGTTTTACGATACGCCGCTCGAGACCATTCTGAAGAACCTGGGGCGGGATACGATCCTCATCTGCGGTACGCTGACGAACTACTGTTGCGGCATGACAGCGCGGCAAGGTTACGAGCGGGGCTTCAAGGTCGTGGTGGGCAGCGATGTGTGCGCGACCGACGATCCGGCGATGCAAGAGCCCGAGTTGAAGGTGCTGCGCAAGGGTTTTGCCAAGGTGCTGTTGGCCGAGGAGATCATTGCGGAATTGGAGAGACATCGTTGCGAGGTGCCGGCATGAGGGCGAAGGATTGAGCACTGGGCAGGGCCGGCGTCGTGGGCTACGGCGTCCAGCGTCGGACTCGCGCTGCGGGCGGTCCGCGCCCTCGCCCTTCGGGGCATGCCGCTTCACAGTGATGGCCGGCACCTCGGGCGAGGCTCAGAGAGAGGTGCCCTCTGCGGAATCGCAGTTTCGAAGAGCGGCGGCACGTCGGCATGCTGGAACGTTCTGCGCCACGGCACGGTCGAGGAATCGATGGGCGGTCGGCACCGTGTTCAAGACATCGGAGGAGAGGGCGAATGGACCGAGCGATCGTGGGCTTGATCACGCTGCTCCTGTTTGGCTGCACAGAATCTCCTGATCGCCGCGATTCGTCATCCTCCTTGGCCAGCAGGAAGGTGGCCCCATGGGATAGTGCGGTGGTCCACGAGGTCCTCCGGATGGCGGAGATGGACCAGGAGGTGAGGGAGCGTATCATCTCATTTGTGCAAGCGGTGCAAGCAGGGGCCGAAATGGACACGGCCGTGTTCAAGGGGCTCGTCGCTTCCCAAGACTCGGTAGATGAGGCCAATACGGCGCGACTCAAGATGATCATCGCCGAACATGGCTGGCCAAGCAAAGCACATGTGGGAATGGATGCAGCGGGAGCGGCCTTCATCATTGTTCAACATGCCGGTCATGATCTCGCTTTTCAGAAGGAGTACCTGGCCTTTCTCGAGGAGGAGTACCGGAAAGGGCAAGCGTCCGGAGAGGCGGTGGCGTTGCTGACTGACCGCACGCGTCAGAAAGAAGGGAAACTTCAGCTCTACGGAACGCAAATGCGACTCGAGGATGGGGAGCTGGTGTTGGATCCAATCGAAGACGAGGGGCGCGTGGATGAGCGGCGGGCGGCGTTGGGGATGATTCCGTTGGCGGAGTACATCGTCGAAGTCAAGATGAGGTATGGCCTCATGCAGTAGGTCGGGCGCCGAGCCGAACCGAGGCGCGTTGGCGGTTCAAGCAGGCGGTACCATGGCAAATATCAACGGATGGGCGTTGCGGAACGCCGGCCATTGCTCTCCGTTCCGCTTCGCTCCACGCCGGCACGTGGCTCCGCTTGGCTGTGCCCCATCACTAACCCTAGTCCGTTAGACGAATTTCTGCCTTTCGCGGGGTCGAGGTGGCCGGTGTTGCTCCGTTCCGGTCGTATGGTCCTGTGCATTGATGAGAGGAGTGCATGAGTCTGGAGCTGGATGGAGTTGAGGTGCCGAGGTCCTTACGTGTTGCTGTTGGGATCTTCCTCGTCTACGGCCTGGCCGTGGTTGTAAACGCGGTGATCTGGCAGAGCCTGAGCGGGTGGCAAGAGGCGTCGGATTTCCCTCCTGCCATCGTGCGTTTTCTGGGCATGGGCTTGATATCCTGGGGACTCCTCAAGCGGGAACGCTGGGCATGGTGGCTGGGCGTTGTACTTCCAAGCTTCTGGATCCTTTCGGCCGGACTTGGTGTGGTTGCCTATTGGGCTCTGGTAGGGGATGAGGCCGATCTGGTGATTCCTTTGCCCGCGGCAATCTTTCCTCTGGCATCCTTCGTGTCCTTGGGGGTTGCTGTGGGATTGCTGCTCAAGCGGAACGTGCGCATGGCGTTTCGCAGAAATAGAGGGTGAGGGATCTCCAGGCACGGTCTGGCGTGAGGGGTCTCGCTCGGAAGACAAGATCGGGCGAATTCGTGGTCTATTCTCCGACGAACGTCCGGGGGGCCGAATCCTTGGGCATCGAGCTGCGGCCGTGTGGCTCGTCGTGATGGTGGCGGCTTCGGGTGCGTGTTCGCGCGGACCGGGCACAGAGGTGTCGGTTGAGAATGAGGTCCGGGGGGACATTCGGCTCCTTTACTGCATTGAGGTCGTGGGGGCGCGGAATGGCCAGGGAGCAGGGGAGACGGCGGGTTGCCGGCGTTTTCGCATGGCGCAGAGCAACCCACTCACGCTCTGCGCCTTCGGCGCTTGCCCTCCGCTCCGCCTTCGGCCTCGCTCCGGGACAGCCTCGCCTGGCGAAGCGGGGGGCCATGCGCCGTGACCAAGTGGCGTTGTAGGTCGACCGGGTGCTCCTGCACGAAGGTCTGCCTCAGCGTTATGGTACGCAGTTCACGCTCGAGGACGGACGCTTGGTGCTCCATCCCGTGGAGGAGGAGGCGGGTCTGGACGACCGCCGAAGGTCGATGGATCTGCCGACCATGGAGGAATACATGCGGGTGGTCGAGGAGGTCTACGGTGCACCGGTGGCCAGGCAGCCGTGAAGCCCAATGGGAGGGAACCGGGCGGGGCCAGGGAGGGTCCCACCGCGCATGACATCGCGTTGCCGTTTCGGCGCTCTCCGCGTCTCGCCCTTCGCTCCGCCGCACTGCGGCTCCGCTTCGGGACACGTCGCCTACGGATCGGCGCCGGCAATGCTGGAACATCGTGCGGCCTATGAGCTTGGGACGGGGAGAGATTTTGCTGGAGCGTGATACGGAAAAGGGTGGGCGTCTGAGGCGGGTGATCTGGGCAGGACCTGCCGTATTCCTGATCCATGATCTCGAGGAGCTGGCCACGATCGAGGCATGGACTCGCCTCCACGGAGATCGCCTCCCGGAGGTCTTTCGATGGATCCTCCCCATTGGAACGGCGGAATTCGGTGTTGCCGTAGGCGCCCTGCTGGTGGTCTTCATCGCGGGCTCGTGGTTGGCGGACCGAGCGAAGGGGGAGAGGGGGCGAGCCGTCGATTTCTTCGTGCTCCTCATCGCCCTCCTGGGGACCAACGCGTTGGGCCATGTCGGACAGGCCCTCGTTTTCGGCGGGTACGTGCCGGGGCTGGTCACCGCCGTGCTGCTCGGACTTCCCTACGCGTGTTGGGGGCTCCTCGAGGTGAGGAGATCGGGCCTCCGTAGTGCGAGGTGGCAAGTGGCCGCTGTGGGCGTCGCGGCCGTCCTTCAAGGCCCGGCGGCGGCGCTCGCCCTTCTGATCGGCAAGGGCCTCGTGTCGAGGTAAGGGAGGCAAGAGAGGAGATCGGCTTGGCCCGAGAGCGTTGGGGCGGCGCATGACAACGCACTCACGCTGCGGGCGCCTCGCGACCCCGCCCTTCGGGACAGCCCCCCTGTGGAGCTCGACGCCAGACTGACGCGTGCGGCGTGCTCGCCGGGTCATGGGAAGGGCGTTGGACGGCAGCGGGCGGCCGTCGTGAGTGCCGATCCGTTCCGCCCAATGTACCGGGGTGCCATGGATTCCTGCCTCGACGCTCGTCGGAAGCGGATGATGCACCGAAGCGCGCTGATTGGCCTCGGTCTGCTCGTATGATGCATGCAGGGTTTGGCTGCCCAAACGCAGAGCATCTCGGGTGACCTGCGCGGCTAAGGCGTATCCGCCGAGTCCGAAAGGTCGCTGCCGGTTGCCCTGATCCTGCTCCTGAATGTCGAGTGGAGTGCATGGACGAATGATCAGGGCCACTTCGTCACCCGCGGCCTCGCGCCAGGCGAGCACCGGGTGCTTGTCGAGCAGCTCGGGTATTTGTCGATGGACACCACGCTCGCTCTTGGGAGCTCTCCTGTCGTGCTTCGCTTGCCCCCGCGCCCCATCGATTTGGCAGCCCTCTTCGCATCGGGTGAAGGCGGTGGATGCGTGGCCCGTGATGCTTCGGCGCCGAGCGCCGGAGCAGCGATGGCTGCAATCGCTGGAGAGGTACGCAAGAACGCGGAACGGTACCGTGTCCTCGTGGGGCGGCATCCGGTCGAAGCGCGGTCGGAGCGTACGCGTAGGTGTCCGAATCGAAGAGGCGAGGTCGCAAATCCCTGGGTGGAACCGGGCGGGAGTAGAGGGCCGCAGGTCGTCGTTGCATGCGGGCCGATCATCCGACGCATCGCGCACCGGCGACGAACAACGCATGGGCGTATTCGCGGAAGATCGGTAACGGATCACGAGGCGAACGCGCGCGCATGTTGAAGAGGTGTCTGTCGTGTCATCGGGAGCTGCCCGAGAACGGGGAGATCGAATCGTTCCCGGTGGCCCGGCGCGTGGCCTTCGATCCGCGCCGGGGTCGTCTCTGGGCCATTTGCACGTGGTGCGGTCACTGGTCGCTTGCGCCGTTTGACCAGCGATGGGAGGCGGTCGAGGAGTTGGAGCGGCAGAGCCGTGACCGTGCTCGCCTGCTCACGAAGACGGACCACATTGGACTCCTGCAGCTCGGGTCGATCCTGGTGATCCGCGTCGGGGAAAGCGATCTTCGGGAAGAAGCGTGGTGGCGCTATGGCAAGACCCTTCGTGGGCGCAGGCTGCGCTACGGGATCGTGTCGGCCGTGGGTGGGTCGGCCGCCATCGCAACGGTCATTGGCCTCGTTGCTGGTATCGCCGCGCTCCCGTTCGCCGGGGAGCTTCTCGTCGGTACGAGCTGGAAGGATATCAAGGAGCTCCCGAGGGCCACGGTTCGCACCGGAGCCCAGGTCGCTCTCAACCTCGATCGCCGGATACGCTACGGCGCCATCGCCTGGAGAGGGAGAGCGTCGTGCCGCCGATGCGGCGGATCGATCACGCAACTCACAAGATCGGGGTCGCTTGATCGTCGATTTCGAGAGGTCGCTCCGGAGGTTTTGCTACCGCTGCGGTGCACGGGCGGAGGATGCAGGCTACCAGATCCAGGGGTTAGAGGCGGAGCATCTCCTCCGGCGCATTCTTGCCTACGAGAACCATGCTGGAGCAACCGAGAGTGATCCGGAAAACGCCGTCGCCCTCATCCAGCGTGTGAATGCGTTTGCGGAGGTGCGTGCCGATGGACTGTGGACTGGCCGGTTCCCCTTCGGCGAGTATTCGAGAGAGCGGAAGCTCGCATTGGAGATGGTGGTGAAGGAGGAGGTCGAGCGAGAGCTCCTGGCGCGCGAGGCCGCTGAGCTGACGGCTCGATGGCAAGAAGAGGAGGACCGGTTGTCGGCCCAGGCGATCTGGCGGGACCGTTGCGCGGCACCGTTTAGGGGCGGTCTCGCGGGCGGGTCGGTATCGGGCTATACATGCGTTCCAAGCGCACCCGGTTCCGCGATGCGGGCCCGAGATCTTGTGCGTTCGATCAGGCAGGGGATGGAGGAGAGGCATGGGAACGGCGGAGTCATCGCCGAGAGTCGAGGCGATCGAGCGTGAGCTCCACGGGCTCGCGGATCCGGAGGTTGCCGGCTTTCTCGCTCGGTTCTTCAAGACCGGGCCGGGGGAGTACGGCGAGGGCGATCGCTTCCTCGGGATCCGGGTGCCGGTTCTGCGGAAACTGGCGAGGAAGCACTCGTCGCTGGAGCTCTCGGGGTGTCGAGAGCTTCTCGTCTCGCCCTTTCACGAGGCGCGGCTCCTCGCGTTGCTGATCCTGGTGCGTGCCTACGATCGAGGAGACGAAGAGACGCGAGATGCGATCTGCCGCCTGTATCTGGATCACACGGCCTACGTGAACAACTGGGACCTGGTCGACACCTCGGCCGAGCACATCGTGGGGCGGCATCTGCGAGAGGGGGAGAGAGGCATCCTCTACGACCTCGCGCGCTCGAGCTCGGTCTGGGAGAGGCGGATCGCGATCATGGCCACATTCGGGTACGTGAAAGCCGGGTCCTTCGACGAGACATTGCGTCTGGCGGACATGCTCCTCCTGGACCCGCACGACCTGATCCACAAGGCGGTGGGGTGGATGCTGCGGGAGGTGGGCAAGCGGGACGCGGCGGTGGCCGAGGCGTTCTTGCGTCCCCGCTACCGTCGGATGCCGCGTACGATGCTGCGGTACGCCATCGAGAAGTATCCCGAAGCATTGCGCCAGAAGTACTTGCGCGGCGAAGTGGAGGTCTAGGAGGGCCGGACGGGCGCGGACGCGAATCTCCGATGAAGTGGGTGAGGCGGGGAGAGGAGCCCATGTCGTCGGGTAACGCCGTCACGTCGGGCGCCATCCGCGCTCTCCCTACGGGGCTGTCGCCCCGCCGGCGGAGTACGCGTCGGGTCCCCTGCCCCCGGACCGCTCCGCAGGGGCGACTCGACGACGCGATGCCCGACGCGGCTCGGTCACCTTGTGAGCGGACTGCCAGCGACGGGCGGTCGACCGTCGTGGACGCTGGTACCACCGACGTCGTGAGTCTACTTTGGGGGCATGGGCACTATGGCGACGACCTCGCTCGGTAGGGGTCGTGCAGGGTGATGGGGGGGCTCCGACGAGTCGCTCGGTAGCGCGTGAGGCCTTCGACGGTGAACAGCGGCCACGGCCGCCGCGCCGTTCGCGCTGCAGCTCGCAAGGTCGAGGCGGACCACAACATCGGACGGGAGGAGCCAGGTGGCGCGAACGAAGGTCGAGCGGGTCCTCGAGTGTGCGGATGTCGAGGCGTGGGAGGCGTGGCTGGAGAGGAATCATGCGTCGGAGCGCGAGGTGTGGCTCCGGATCGCGAAGAAGGGTAGCCGGGCCGTGACCGTCTCACGGGCGGAGGCTCTGGAGGTCGCGCTCTGCTACGGATGGATCGACGGCCAAGCCCTGTCTCAGGACGAGGATTACTGGCTCCAGCGATTCACGCCGCGAACCCCGCGAAGCAAGTGGTCGAAGATCAACTGTGAGGCGGCCGAGGCGCTGATCCGTGCCGGGCGGATGAAGCCGGCGGGGCTCGCCGCCGTGGAGGCGGCCAAAGCGGATGGTCGGTGGGACGCGGCGTACCATCCGCCGAGCACGATCGAGGTGCCCCAGGATCTTCTCGATCGCTTGAAGGAGAACCCCGAAGCCGCGGCGTTCTTCAGCGTATTGGATGGGCGGAACCGCTACGCGATCCTCTACCGCATCCACGAGGCGAAGAAGCCGGAGACGAGGGCCCGGCGGATCGAGAAGTTCGTCGACATGCTGGCTCGGGGCGAGACGATCTATCCGATGAAGGGGCGTCGGGGCACGGACGGTCCGCGCGCGGAACGCGTCGAGGGCGCTGAGGATGGGGCTCAACGGGCCTGAGCGCTGCGCGACGTGAGTTCGGCGTGTGGTGTGGGGGATCGCGGTCGGCCCCGAACGGATGTGCGTTCGGTGGACGACGGCCCGTGGGGCAGGGTGGTTCGAGGGAGGTCAAGGGGGCATGACGGGGAAGTATCGAGAGCACAATGCACGATCGAGGACGCAGGCGGCCTTCGGCTTCGTCGCGGGCCTGATCCTTGGTTGGTGGGTCTGGTCGACGGTCGTATCGCCGCAGGCCGCGGAGGAAGGTGGTTCGGGGGCCGGGATCTTTTGGGCCGTCGGTGCCGGGGTGGTCGTTGCGGTGGCCGTGTACGTCCTCGGGGATCGCCTCTGGCGAGGGTGGCTGCGGAGCTGGTGGCTTTGGGATTAGACGGTGCGGCCGGAGGGCGGCCGCTGCAGGGGGCCACGACTTGGCGGGTCAGGGGTATCCATCCGTGAGTCGGTCCTGGCGGAAGTCGATGTACGGGACGGAGTGATGGAGAAACTGAAGATCGAACTGCTCGGCGCGCCGATCCTTCGCGAGCGGGCGGCCGAGGTGGACGAGGTCGACGACGAGGTGCGTCGGCTGGTGGAGGGGATGTTCGCCGCGATGTACGCGGCGAACGGGCAAGGGCTCGCGGCCCCGCAGGTCGGTGTGTCGAAGCGCATCGTGGTCGTGGATCTCCCCCATGAGGGGGTGCCGGCGATGGCGCTCGTCAACCCGAGGATCGTGGAGCGCAGCGCCGATCGGGTTCGGGGCGAGGAGGGGTGCCTGAGCATTCCCGGGGTGTCGGAGGTGGTCGAGCGGTCGGCTCGCGTGGTGGTCGAGGCGCTGGATGGGGGAGGCGAGCCGGTGCGAATCGAGGCGGAGGACGAGTTCGCGCGCTGCCTCCAGCACGAGATCGATCACCTGGACGGGATCCTCTACATCGACCATCTCTCGCCGCTCAAGCGGAAGATGCTGCTGGACCGCTACCGCAAGCGGCAGCAGCAGAAGGCCAAGGCGAGGTGATCGTCGTTCGGGTGACGAAGTTCAGGCGCGGGCGCGGGCTCGGGGGCGTGGCCACGCTCGGGGTCGCGGAGGGTGTGGCCGCGGTTGCGCCATGCGACGCCGTCTACCCGGGTGCGGGGCGCGTCCCGAGGAGGCGAGGCGGCAGCGCGTCAACGCCTCGCGGCCACGCGGCCGTCGAGGCCCGAACGATGGAGGATCGGTGAGCCAATCAAGCGGCATGCATCCCATACGTCTCAAGCGGGTCTACGACTCGCCCTCGCCGGAGGACGGCGTGCGCGTGCTGGTCGAGCGGCTCTGGCCGCGGGGACTGACGCGGGAGGCCGCGTCGATCGACCTCTGGCTGAAGGCGGTCGCGCCGAGTGCGGAGCTTCGGAAGTGGTACGGGCACGACACGGATCGCTGGGAGGAGTTCCAGCGGCGTTACCGGGCGGAGCTCGAGGGTCAGCCCGAGGCCATCGACGAGCTCCTCGCCCTCGCGCGGCGCGGGCCGGTCACGCTCGTCTTCGCCAAGAAGGATGTCGAGCGGAGCAGCGCGATGGCGTTGAAGCGGTACCTCGAGGAGGTCGGGGGCGCCGGAGAGGGGGCGTAGGGCGTAGAGAGTTGTGGTGGGCTACGGGTACGGTGAGGCCGGGTGAGGGGCGATGGGGACGAACTCGCCGAGGCGGACGTCGAGGATCGAGACGCTGCCGTCCTCGATGACGTAGTGCCAGCCGTGGAGCGAGAGGTCGCCCCGCTCGACGCGCTCGCGGACCATGGGGTAGCTCATGAGGCGACCGAGCTGGAGGACGACGGATCGCTGCTCCGTCCTGCGCAGCATGGGCTCGGTGACGGGCCCGTCGACCTTCGCCTCCTCGCCGAGGCCGAGCCAGCGCGAGACGTGGGGGGAGGCCGGGTCGGGCGGAGCGTAGAGGGCGCGCACGGCGCCGCAGTGGCTGTGGCCGCAGACGACGATGTCGGTGACGCCGAGGGCGAGGACGGCGAACTCGATCGCGGCCGAGGTGCCGTGGTAGCCGGCGTCGGGCTCGAAGGGCGGGACGAAGTTGCCGATGTTGCGCACCACGAAGAGCTCTCCCGGGAGCGTGTCGGTGAGGAGATGGGGCACGACGCGGGAGTCGGAGCAGCCGATGAAGAGGGTGCTCGGTCGCTGGCCCTCGGCGACGAGCCTCTCGTAGTGCTCGCGGTAGAGCGGGAATCGCTCGGTCTGGAAGCGGCGGATCCCTTCGATCAGGTGCTTCGGCACGGAGTCCCTCCGATCGGTGTCGTGATGTCGGGGCCGGGCGCGGTGTGACGCGGTCGTTCCGGTCGTTCCGGCGCCGCGCCCGGAAGATGGCGGGACGGGTGCCGGAATGGAAGGCGAGGCCGTGCCCGGCGTGGGGCTGGGGGATGCCCCGGTGGGCCGCGCCCGGTTCGGTGTCAACGATGCGAGGGGTGTGCGGCCGTCGGCGCCCGGGCCCACGCCAGGAGATGGAGTCGACAAGGATGCCGCGGGTTCGTCGCGCGCCGGTGTGGCGCAGCGGGCGGCCGTGGAGGGGGAGCACGTGAAGGATACTGAGGGGACGGCGTCACTCGTGGAGGCCGAGGGGGACCGGATCGCGTTCGACGCCTTTTCGCTGGCGGTGCGCGTGGTGATGCACGCGTTCGGGATCGACGCGCCGGGGAGCGAGTTCGAGAGGCCGTGGGCGTTGCTGCGGGAGATCGCGGAGGGCCGGACGACGCTCGCGAGTCCGGCGGAGATGGTGGCCAAGTTCCCGGACATGCGGGACTTCGTCTACGATCGCGTCAACCGAGTGGTCGAGAACGACCGGGTGGTGGCTGAGCGGGTGTTGCGGGGTCTTGGCCGTGCATTCTGAGTGTCTCGCCGGGTGTCGAGCCGCCGACGTCCTCGGCCGGGTCGACTCGCGAATCGGCGGGCGCGGCCCGTGGGGCGGAAGCGCCGGGACCCGTGGCCGGCGATGGGCCGCGAATCCCCGAGTGCGGGGCGCCGGGGATTCGGCCGGGCCGGCGGTTGCACGGGGCGCGGGCTTCGGGCGGCGCCCCCGATTCAGGACGCGCGGGAGAGCGACCCCTCGGTCAGGAGTTCGGCGGCGAGAGGCGGCAGGTGCTTGAGCGCCGTCGGGGTGAGTGGTATGTCCGGGACGTGACGCCAGCGATGCATCCGCGCGATCATGCAGATGTTCTCGGGGGTCGTGTCGAAGATGTCCGCTATGGTCGCGTACTGCACCCCTTTTCGGGCGAGGGCGCGGATGCCGATGACGCAGAGGGCATCGAGGCGGGCGTTCGGGTGTTTCTCCCCGCGGCGAACGGAGGCCGCGCCGCCGTTCGGCCGGGCCGGCCGGCGATCGCGGGTTCCGCCCGGGAGATCGGTCCTGGCGGTTCCGCGGCCGAGCCGGACGACGTAGGAGGAGGAGATTCCGTGGCGATCCGCGATCTCGCGGACGGTGCTCCGCCCTTCGGCGTACTCGGCGCGGATCTGCATCACCTCTTCGGCCGAGAGGCGGTCGCTCCTCCGTCGCTGGCGGGTGCGCTTCGGGCTCTTGAGCGCGCCCGGCAAGTCGCTGTACGTGTGCCCGTAGACGCAGGCCTGTACGGCCCGTTCGGATACGCCGAGGCGCTCGGCTAGCTCGCGGCAGGTCGCTTGACCGGACCGAACCTGCTCGCGACACGAGACGACATGCTCCGCAAGTGCGTGCCGACCCATCGCGGTATCTACTGCTGCTCGGGAATGTTTGGTGAATTGATCCGCAAAATAGTCGATTGCGGGGCGATGTCAATGCCGTTCGTGCGCATAGACGGTGGACGGCGTGGCGGACGCCATGGAGCGGCGGGTCCGGGCGGGCTGGACGCAGCCCCGTGTGGCGTCGTACTTTAGATCGAATGGTCGGGTCCGTGTGGCGACGTCGCCGGGCGGGCCCCGAGCGACCTTCATCGACGCGTCGGTCCCGTGCCCTCGATTCTCTTCCGTTCGGAACGCTCCCCGGCCCGGCCCGCGACCGGCGAGTTCCACTGCCCGCAGTGCGTCGCGCTCCGGCCTTACCGGCGGGCGGTGGTGCGCCGCTCGTTGGGCCTCGGGTCGATCAAGGTCCCGTTCGGCAAGGCGGGCGAGTCGATCGAGTGCGAGGCGTGTCTCTGCACCTTTCGCCCGGAAGTGCTGGCCTTCCGCGGGGATTCGACCCGCGCCGTGCTCCCCGAGTACCAGCGTACGATGAAGCGGCTCCTCGCGCTGATGGTCGTGGTGGACGGGAGGGTTCGGGAGCCGGAGATCAAGATCGTCCGCGACATCTTCAAGAGCCTGACCGGGATCGCTCTGAGCCGGGCGGACGTGCTGGAGGAGGCGGAGGCGGTGCATCGCACGCCGATGACCGCCGCCCGGTATCTCGCCGGCGTCGTCGGCTACCTGAACGATTACGGGAAAGAGCAGGTGCTCCGGGCGGCGGCGCTGGTCTCGCACTCCGACGGGTTCCTCCATTTCCGCGAGAGCGACATGGTTCACCGTCTCGCCGGCGTCATGAAGATCGACGCCGCCCGTGTCGACGAGATCCTGGAGGAGCTGGCGTAGGTGAATGTCCCGGTGGTGGGGCGGCGGGTGGGCGGCGGTCCCCTCGAGGGTCCCGCGTCCCCGGGCGGTGATCGTGGAGTTGGCCCCTGGTCGCAGGAGGTTCGGATGATGCGCTTCACGGCGGTCCTCGCGCTGCTCTTGGCGGGTTGCGCCTCGGCGTTCGGCGGCCGGACGGATGGTGATGCCGAGGGGACGGGGTTCGGCCGCAAGAAGGTCGTATCGAAGCGCCCGCCGATCCATCTCGTCGCCTGGGACCGGACGGTCTGCAGCGTCTCGGAGGAGCAATACCGCAAGACGGGCCTTGGCGAAGCGATCTGGTGCCACTGGCGGCGTGACCCGGAGGCCATAGCCGGGCGGGATCGATCGGGTCCGTTGACGCCGGACCCCGCGCCGTGGCCGCGGTGGCCGTAGGCGGCGGGGCGGGCGGGGGCGGGGCGGAGCGCGAGGTGCCGACGAGGGAGGCGACGTCGCCGCCGGAGGCTTCGGCGCCCGCCCCGGTCGGGGCGGGCGGGGGGCGTGGAGCCCGGGGCGGCGACGTCGTCCGACGCCATCCCCTGGTCCTTGCCCGCCTCGGTTTCACCCTCGCGCTCGCGGTCTACGGCGCGGTCGCGCTCCGCCATCCCGAGCGCTACCGGTTTCTGGACGGCGTGGACCTCCTGATCCACGAGGCCGGCCACGTCGTTTTTGCGCCGTTCGGCGAGTTCGTCAGCTTTCTCGGCGGCACGCTCTTCCAGCTCCTGATCCCTCTGGCGTTCCTGGCCTCGTTCCTGCGGCGGGGGCAACCCTACGCCGCCGCGGTCATGCTCTGGTGGGTCGCGCAGAACCTCGGCAACATCTCCGTCTACATCCGCGACGCGCGCACCCAGCTCCTCCCACTGGTCGGCGGCGGGGTGCACGACTGGGGTTACCTCCTCGGCCGGCTCGGCCTCCTCGCCCACGATGCGGCGATCGCCGATGCGGTGCGGCTGGCGGGTGTGGCGGTCTGGCTCGCCGCGGTCGCGCTCGGGATTCACTTCGCCCAGGGCAACGGCGCGGCTGCGCCCCGGGCGGGTCGTCGGCGGTAGGCGGACCGGAGGCGGGGCGGCATGCCCGAATCGTTCCGCAGCAAGCTGACCCGGTGGGGGTTCAACCTCTTCCCCGCGTTCCGCGGGACCGGGGCGAGGATCACGTACCTGGCGGACGACTGGCGGGAGGTCCGGATCGAGCTGCCGCTGAGCTGGCGGACCCGCAACTACGTGGGGACGATCTTCGGCGGGAGCATGTACGGCGCCGCGGACCCGGTCTACATGCTCATGCTCATCAAGAATCTGGGCCCCGAGTACGTGGTCTGGGACAAGGCCGCGTCGATCCGGTTCCGGCGTCCGGGTCGGAGCCGGCTCTACTTGCGGTTCACGCTGGAGGCGGCGGAGCTGGACGCGATCCGCGAGGCGCTCGCGGAGGCGCCGTCGGTCGACCGGGTGTACACGATCGACCTCGTCGATGCCGACGGCGTGGTGCATGCCACGGTCGAGAAGACGATCTACATCGCCCGGCGGGAGGCGTACGGGGCGCGGGCTTCGTCCTCGCTTGGTGCGCCCGGTGCGCGAGGTTAGATTCCGGAAACGCACGAAATCTCGGGAAGGACATCCAGCCATGAATCGGAAGTTCGCTGTCGCGGTCGTCGCTCTTCTCGCCCTGCCTCGTGGGGTCGCCGCCCAGGCCGGCGGGGTCGCGGGTGCGCAAGCCGTCGTCGCGGAGTCGGCGATCGACGCCGATCGGCTCCTCGCCCACCTCCGCTACCTCGCGGCGGACGAGCGTGGGGGCCGGCGGACCGGCTCGCCGGGGAACGCCGCGGCGAGGGAGTACCTGCTGGCGGAGTTCCGGCGGCTCGGCCTCGAGGCGCCGGGGGGCACGCACACGCAGGAGTTCGAGTTCGTCGGCCGTCGGGACAGCGTGACGTACCGCGGGGTCAACCTCCTCGGCCTGGTGCGGGGCACGACGAACCCGGACCGGTACATCGTCGTCACCGCGCACTACGACCATGTGGGGGTGGGGCAGGCGGACGCGAGGGGGGACTCGATCTACAACGGCGCGGACGACAACGCTTCGGGGACGGCGGCGCTGCTGGCGCTCGCGGCGTACTTCCGGGCGCATCCCCCGGCGAACTCGATCCTCTTCGCCGCGCTCGACGCCGAGGAGATGGGGCTGCAGGGGGCGAGGGCGCTGGTGGCGTCGCCGCCGGTGCCGCTCGAGGCGATCGTCGTGAACGTCAACATGGACATGGTCGGCCGCAACGCCCAAGGCGAGCTGTACGTGGCGGGGACGTACCACTACCCCTTCCTGAAGCCGTACGTCGAGCGGGTCGCGGCGCGGTCGGGGGTGAAGGTGCTCCTCGGTCACGACCGGCCGGACCTCCCGCCCGGCGACGACTGGACCGGCGCCTCGGACCACGGCGCCTTCCATCGGGCCGGGATCCCGTTCCTCTACTTCGGCGTCGAGGACCACCCGGACTACCACAAGCCGAGCGACGAGATCGAGGGGATCGATCCCGAGTTCTACGCTCGTGCCGTCGCGACGGTGCTGGACGCGGTCCGCGAGCTGGATGCGAACCTCGCGGCGGTCGCGGCGGCGCGACGAGCCGCGGGGGCGCGATAGCATCGCCATCGGGCCGGTCGGTCGTATCGGGCGGCGTGGATGCCGTGGCCACCGGTCGCCACGAAACGCGCGGCCCGGGCGGCGCCCATGGGAGGGCGCCACGGGGTGGCGCCGAACGAATGGCGTCGCGCGGATCTCGTCGCACCGGTGGCCCCGCGGATCAGCTGTCCGCGGGCCCGATCGTGAAGATGACGGTGGGGCGGCGGGCGCCGTCGCGGAGCCGGATCAAGAGGCTCCGGCCCTCGCGTTCGTAGAGGATCGCCTTGGGGTGGATCAAGGCGAGAGTCCAGTCGCGAGCGTGGGCCGGGTCGAGGTAAAACTCGCGGATCGAGTCGGCGGGTGCGGCGACGGAGAAGGCCCAGGTTCCGCCCTCCGCGTTCGGGGTCGGGAGCCCCCAGGCCGAGACGGTCGCGGGGTGGAGCGCGATCCCCCAGGCCCGCACCTCGTCCGGCGCCTTCGACTGGCGGACGAGGACGAAGATCAGGTACGGCGTGAGGACGGCGGCGCCGATCGCGGCGACGGCGCGGTAGCGGCGGTAGTAGCGACGTCGTCCGGTAAAGCCGAGCCAGGTGGCGAGCGCGGAGACGGCGAGGACCGCGCCGAGGAGCCATAGCACCGTGGATTGCATCGGTTCCCCCAGGGCGGAATCGATCTGAACCGGGCTGAAAGATAGTATCGGCGAGCGGGGCGGCCAGACGGCACCCGGGGTCGAGGGGCCGTGGCGTGGCGCCTTGGCGGGGTGGGGTAGGGTGGGGGGATCGGGCGGGTGCCGGATCTCGGCCGTGATGGCGCGGCATTACCGGCTCCGGCGTGCCCCGCGGGATGTGAAGGAAAGGACGCAGCGATGATGGAAGAGAAGGTCGATCCGGCGGAGGTGCGGGTTCAGGGCTTGCGCGATGCGCTCGTCCGGGTCGCCGATGAGCTCGAGGCGCCGGGCACGATCGTGGTGGGCGATCTCCTGGCGCGGGTGCGAGGGGCGTGGGAGGGGGTGGCGGAGGGCGACCTCGGCCCGGACGAGGCGATGATCGCGGCGCAGTTCGAGGCGATGTTCGGGCGGCTGGGCGAGCTCGCCGGGAGCCACCCCGGGCCGGTCCCGACGAGTGCGCTGGGGCTGCCGGCGGATGCCCGTTTCCTCCGCGACATGGCCACGTTCCTGACTCGCCGGTACGGGCTGGTCGACGCGTGAGTCCCTCCGCGCCATCGAGGTTCGATCTCCAGGGACACCGCGGCGCGCGGGGGCTCTACCCCGAGAACACGATCCCCGCCTTCCTCGCCGCGGTCGAGCTCGGCGTCGACACGGTCGAACTGGACGTGGTCGTCACGGGAGACGGACGGCTCGTGGCGTCGCACGACCCCTGGTTCGACCCGGTGATCTGCTCGAAGTCGGACGGCGGCGCGATCGGCGAGGATGAGAAGCGTCGCTACCGGATCTACGCGCTGACGTATGACGAGGTCGCGCGGTTCGACTGCGGGCGCCGGGGCCACCCGAACTTCCCCCGTCAGCGGCACATCCCCGTGGCGAAGCCTCTGCTCCGCGATGCGATCGAGGCGGTCGAGGCGCGGGTCCGGGAGCTGGGCCGCGCGCCGGTCGGGTACAACATCGAGACGAAGTCGTGGCCGGAGGGGGATGGCGAGCTCCACCCGCCGCCGGCGGAGTTCACGCGGCTCCTCTATCGGGAGCTTGTCGACCTCGGCGTTCTCGATCGTACGCTCGTCCAGTCGTTCGACGTGCGGACGCTCCATGCGATGCGCGACCTCGACCCCGGGGTCGCGCTCTCGCTCCTCGTCGAGAACGACCTGGGGCTCGAGGCCAACCTCGATCGGCTCGGCTTCACCCCGGAGGTCTACAGCCCCGACCACCGCCTGGTCGACGCCGGGCTTGTCGCCGCGGCGCACGCGCGGGGGATGCGCGTGATCCCCTGGACGGTCAACGATCCCACGGAGCTGGAGAGGATGATCGACCTCAACGTCGACGGGGTGATCACCGACTACCCGGACCTCGGGCGGGAGGTCGTGGTGCGGCGCCTAGGGCTCGGGGGCTGATCCCGCCGGGCGCCGAAGACGTCGATCCCGTTCCCGGCCGTACGCCGGGAACGGGATCGATTTCTTTTGCGGTACAGGAGCGGGGCGCCGCGTTACGTGGCGGGCTGGAGCTTCCTCGTGAGCGCCGGCGTCATGCCGAGCATCCGGACGCACATGGCGAGCTGACCACGATGGTAGAACTCGTGGGTGATCCCGAACTGGAGGGCGGCGAGCCGGGTCGTCGAGTGTCCGAAGGTGCGGATCTGCTCCCGCAGGAATGCCGGATCGGCGTTGCGGATCCGCTCCGCGTTCTCCTTCTGTCGACGGAGCGCCGCGATCAGCTCGTCCTTGCTGTGGGCGGTCAGGAGATCGGCGGCGTACTCCTTCACGAGCTCCGGCCACGGCTTCCTGTGGAAGTCCCCATCCGGTCGGAGCGCCTCACCCGCGACGACGCGTTCCGATTCGATGATGTGGAGGACCAACTCGCGGATCGTGCGGCTCCCCGGCGCGGGCCGGAAGTCGAGGTCGGACTCGGCGACGAGCTCGAGCTCGTCGATCACGCCCTGGCGTGCGTTCTCCCAGGCGGCGGCGGTCTCCGTGGCGAAAATGCGATCGTCGGTCATGCAAGTGTCTCCTGAGCGTGGGTCACAAATTGGACGGCGACCCCCCTCGGCGTCACTCCCCGGTGTCGACGGCGACCAGCTCGACGTCGAAGACGAGGTTCGCGTAGGGCGGGATCGGGCCGTTGCGGTAGGGGCCGTAGGCGAGCTGCCAGGGGATGACGAGCTTGCGCTTGCCGCCCTCGCGCATCCCGGCCAACCCCTCGTCCCACCCCGGGATAACCTGTCCGACGCCGAGCACGAAGCCGATGGGATCGCCGCCGCGGCTCGTGTCGAATTCGGTGCCGTCGGCGAGCCAGCCGGTGTAGTGGGCGTAGACGGTCAACCCGGCCTTCGCGGTGTCGCCGGTCCCGACCACGAGATCCTGGGTGTAGAGCCCCGTGGAGGACTTGGTCATCTTGCTCAGGTCGATGCCGAGCTCGGGGGCGAACTCGGTTTCCTCGATGGAGACCGGCTTGGGGCCGACGTACTCCTTGGTGTCGAGGCAGGCGGCCGCCGCGAGCGCGAGGGCCAGACCGAGCAGCGGGAATGCGATGCGTTTCATGGAATGATTACTCCCTGTAGATCCCGACGAAGATCCGGCCGTCGCGGTCGATCGAGCCGCGGTACATCCCCTCGCTGTTGAACGGCATCGCGATCTCGCCGTTGCGGTCGATGGCGATGACGCCGCCCTCGCCTCCCTGGGCGACGAGCTTCTGCATGACGACCCGGTCGGCCGCCTCGCGGAGCGAGAGACCGCCGTACTGGACGAGGGCGCAGATCTCGTGGGCGACGACGTTGCGGATGAAGAACTCGCCGTGGCCGGTCGCCGAGACGGCGCAGCTCTCGTTGTTCGCGTAGGTGCCGGCGCCGATGATCGGCGCATCGCCGACGCGGCCGAAGCGTTTGTTCGTCATCCCGCCGGTCGAGGTGGCGGCGGCGAGGTTGCCGTGGCGGTCGAGGGCGACGGCGCCGACGGTGCCGTACTTCCGGTCGTCGGGAGTGAACGCCTGAGGGCCCTTGGGTTCGGACACCGGCTTCCCGGCCTCCTGGGCCTTCGCGCGCTGGAGCGCGTCCCAGCGGTGCTGGGTGAAGAAGTACTCCGGGTCGACGAGCTCGATCCCCTGCTCGGCGGCGAACGCCTCGGCGCCGGCGCCGATCATCATGACGTGGGGCGAGCGCTCCATGACGGCGCGGGCGAGGGTGATGGGGTTCTTCACCCGCTTGACGCCGGCGACGGCGCCGGCCGCGAGGGTGCGACCGTCCATGATCGCGGCATCGAGCTCGTTGGTCCCCTCGCTGGTGAAGACCGCGCCCTTCCCGGCGTTGAAGAGGGGAGAGTCCTCCAGGATCCGGACCGCGGCGACGACGGCGTCGAGGCTGCTGCCGCCGCGCTCGAGGATCGCGTAGCCGGCGCGGAGCGCCTCTTCGAGCTTGCCGCGGTACGCCGCCTCGGCCTCGGGGGTCAGGTCTCCGCGGCTGATCGTGCCGGCGCCGCCGTGGATGGCGATCGCGATGTCGCGGCGCGGCGCGTCCTGGGCCGTGGCGTCGCATGCCGCCGGCGCGGTGGTGAGCCCGAGGGTCAAGGCCGGGAGCAGGAATCTGTGGATGAGCGTCGGTCCCCTCTGCATGTGTGCACCATCGCGTCAGGATTCGGTCGTCCGGGTCAATCTGTCGGGAAAGTACGGAGTCGTCGGGCCGGGGAGCAAGGCGATCCGGCGCCAGTAGGTGTGGTAGCGCCGTGGGGCCGGGATGTTCCCGCCGCCGGTGTTCCGAGGGGTCGCCGGCCCGTCGTCATCCGACCCGTCGTCATCCGATGGGCGCCGGGGCGGGGAGCGTTTCCCGCAACGGGCGCAACGCGACCCGTTCAGGGAACGCTCCCGTTACCTCCTCGCGTCGTCGGCCGCCTGCTTCGTGGGCTGGAGGACGATGAAACGCGCGTCGTCGGCGGAGACGGCGCGGAGCCAGGCGATGAGCTCGCCGATGCGTTCCGGGGGCTCGATCCCGGTGGCGCCGGTCATCTCCCGGACGATGTGGAGGACCCGGCCCTCCTGAGCGTACTTGGCGCTGTAGTGGCCGAAGACGCTCTCGGCGGAGACGTTGGCGGGGAGCCGCGCGCGCCACCCCGGGGGGAGGGTGACGTGCATCTCCCACCGTGCGGCGGAGGGGCCGACGACCTGGGCGACGTCGATCGGGAAGCGGCGGGGGGCGGCCTCGAGCTCTGCGGCGAGGGCTTCGAGGGCGAAGGTCGGGAGCGGGAGCGTGAGGATGCGGGCATCGCCGGCGTCCGAGACGGCGCGGGCGTTCCCGATCCGCATGGAGACCCGGGGCTCGGCGCGGAGGTCGCGGCCATCGAAGAGGACGAGGCTGTCGCCGGCGGCGCCGGCGAAGATCGAATTCGCCATGGTGCGGGCGAGCTCGAGCTTTTCGGCCTCGGTGTGGGGGGCGCCGAAGGCGGCGCGGAGCCCGTACTGCCGCGTCCCGGTCGCCGCTTCCTCGAATCGGCCGTGGAAGAGGCCGTCGGCGCCGAGCTCGCCGACGATGCGCGTCTCGGTGCGATTCGCGGTCGGCGGAGCGGCGGGGAGCGTCACCGTCCTGCCGCGGCCGTCCTCGTGGACGACGAGGGCGAAGCGGCCCTGGACCGGCGGGGGGAGCTCGCCGAGCGGGGTGTACTCCGCCGTCAGGTCGACGAAGAGGTCGCCGTCGTCCCGCTCGACGGCGGCGATCATGTGGTCGAAGTGGAGGACGGACGGGAGCGAGGGGGCGGGATCGCTCTGGACCCTGAGGAGCACGGGGTGCGCGCGGAGCCCGATGCGCCGGGCGAGGGCGATGAAGAGCGTCGCCTTGTCCTTGCAGTCGCCGTAGCGGGTGCGGAAGACCTCCTCGGGCGTGCGCGGCCGGTAGCTGCCGATCCCGAGGGAGAGCGAGACGTAGCGGAAGTCCTGGGCGACCCAGCGGTGGATCGCGCGGAGCGAGTCGTCGGCGGTGGCGGCGTCGGTGAGGACCCCGGCGAGGGCCTTCTCGATCTCGGGGGTGAGGACGTAGCGGTCGTGGGAGAGGGCGTGGTACCACCGTGCGACGTCGTCCCAGGCGATGGGCGCCGCGATCTCGATCGTGGCGAGGACGCCGTTCGAGTCGGCGGCGAAGGGCTCGGGCTCGACCTTCTCGATTTCGGCGGCGGCCCAGGTGTAGACCCTGCGGCCCCCGACCACCGTGACCGTGGGTTCGAAGGGGATGTTCCGGGCGCGGATCCGCGGCTCGATCGAGGCCGGGACGTCGACGACGAGGCGGGAGCGGCGCGTCGGTCGCCCCGTCGTCACATTCCACGCGGAGAGGAAGTCGCCGGGGAGGACCGGCTCGACCGTCTCGATCGTGTAGCTGTAATCGACGATGGTTCCCGGCTCGATCCCGCCGAGGGAGATGCGGCGCAGGCGCTGGTCGGTGAAGACCGGATAGGCCTCGGGGATGGGCGCGTCGGACTCCTGCTCGTGGGCCGGGCGGTCGGCGACCACGGAGCCGTCGGGTCTCAGGACGCGCGCCCAGTTGAGGGTCAACTTCTCGCGGGAGGCCGAGTACCCGAAGGTTTGCTCGCCCCACGCCTCGGCGGCTTCGCGGGTCAGCACCTGGACGATCTGGCGGTAGGTGCGGGTGCCGCGGCCGTCGGCCTCGAAGCGGAGCACGCCGTCGTCGAGGAGGAAGATGTAGGGCTCGCCGGGGTGGTCGGCGGGGTTGACGGCGAGGCGGTAGATGGTGTCGGCGTCGATGGATGGATCGCCCGCCGGTCCGATGATCGGCGCCTGGGCCGAGAGCGGCGGCGCGAGCCCCGCGAGAAGGAGGAGCGAAACGAGTCGCACGGATGCGTTCCTGGATTCGGGGAGAGGTGGGGTGGGCCGGCCGCGTGCTTCGGATCGGAGCGCCGCGCGGCCGGGTCCTGCCCCCACGGGCGGCCCGGAGAGCCGAAGCGGCACCGGGCCTGTCGACAACGTACACCGCGCGAGGACCCCGAGCAATCGGCGGGGGAAAGAGGAACGGCCGCGGGGAGGTCCCCGCGGCCGTTCGCGTACCGGCATCGGTGGGGTCGCGCTAGCGCACGCCCGCCCGGTCGGCCGCGTTCAGCGTCACGGCGTTGAAGAAGAGCTTGAAGGTCCCGTGCGGCTGCGCGCGGTTCAGGATCTCGGGGCCGAAGAGGATCAGCTTCCCCTTGCCGACGGGCGCCTCGAGGGCGGCGAGCCCGCCTTCGAGGTAATGCTGGCCCCACGCCCAGCCGCTACGGAGCGGCTCCTTGGAGTCGTACCACGCGATGGTCCGGATCCCCTGCGCCTCCGCGCCCGACTCGAGCTTGAAGACCGGCGACAGGTTGAAGAAGAAGTCGGCGCGGTCGTTCATCCCGTAGGCGAGCGGGTGCGAGTTGTCGACCCTCGCCTGGAGGATCGAGCCGGGGACGTAGAACTGCTCGGAGCGGAGCGGCCGGCCCGACTCGTCGACGAGCTTGCTGGCGACCGGGAGGCCGAGGTGCTTGGCCAGGGCGGTCGAGCTGCCGATGGTGACGACCGTGCCGCCCTGCTCCATGAACTTCTTGAGCTCCGGCACCGTCTTGGCGACGGTGACCTGGCCGAGCATGTGGTGGTACTCGGCGGGGATGCGGTCCTCGGAGATGCTGCCGAAGCCGCCGAATCCGCCGCGGCCGCCGTTGTCGCGCTCGGGGATCGCGCCGTCGACGAAGACGATGATGTCGTACTTCTTGTGCAGGTTCCCCGCGTCGAGCTGCTTCGGGTAGACGACCTCGAAGGGGAAGTCGAACTGCTCCATGATCCAGCGGGTCCAGCCGGAGGGCATGGAGCCGCCGTAGCGGTCCCAGAGGGCGATCCGCGGCTTGCGGAGCCGGTAGTGGTTGCCGGCGGGGCGCTCGGTCGCGGCGTCGAAGTTGATCCCGAGCTCGGTCGCGAGGGTGCGGATGCGGCCGAGGGTCGAGCCCTGGGCGGGGATGTAGAAGGTGCCGGGCTCGTAGCGCGTGCCGCGGTGCTCCCAGGCCTCGGCGAGGCGGTAGACGCGCTCACCCTGGGCCATCAGCAGGTTCGCCGCCTTGAAGGCGTCGTTGTAGCGCGTCGAGAGGAGGTAGCCGCGGACCTGGCCCTCGGCGGTGCCGACCTTCCCCGGGAGGATCGGCGCCTTGGTCCCCTCGACCACCTCGAACGGCCCGTCGAAGCCGTCGAGGATGCGGTCGAACTCGATCCCCATCTGGAAGGCCAGCGTCCACCCCGCGTTGTCGTACGGCGGGATCGGCGGGCCGCCCTCGTAGCGGAAGTCGTTCGGGTGGTCCTGCGGCTCGAACATGTCGAGGATGTGCGGCCGGAACGCTTGGGCCGTCTTGATGACGAAGGAGCCGGCCGGGTACGTCTTGCCGTTGACGGTGAACGGCGCCGTCGCCCGGTGGACCTTGATCCCGGTCTCGAGGAGCGCCTCGACGAACTTGGTGGCGGTCGGGAAGTCGGGCTGGTCGGCGGGGATGATGTAGCCCCGCGGGTCACGCAGCTCCGGCGCCTCGAGCATCGCCTTGTACTGGAGGGATTCCTCGAGCCCTGGCGCGTTGCGCATCAGGCCGCCGACGGCCATCCCGTCGGCATCGACGGAGGCCTTCCGGGCCTCCTCCATCGCCTTGCGTACGGCGTCGATCCGCTTCGGGTAGACGGTCCAGTTGTCGCGGCTCCCCTTCTCGATCGAGTTCCTCCCCATCTTGTAGATGTTGTAGAGGAACTGGTCCTTGTGGCGGGAGACGACGTCGAGGACCGCGTAGTTCGCGGTGACCGAGTAGTCGATTGACTGCCGGAAGTGCCACTTCTGCGGCGCGATCGGGAAGGGCAGGTCGGCGTTCGGGAGCTGCCGGTTCGGGACGAACGGGATCTCGATCGGCGTCGGGTTACCGATCGTCTCGGTGAGCAGCCCGATCATGTTGTGGAAGTAGACGGTCGTGCGCAGCCCGCCGTTCCACCACGTCGAGTAGTTCGCGCCGCGGCGCATCGTCACGCCCGGCTTGTTCTCGAGCACGAAGCGGTTGTGCATCGACGCGCCGACGAGGTCGAGGCCCGTGACGATGAGCGGGTCGTAGACGTAGTTGAACGGGTCACGGAACGGCGGCGCGAACATGACGGTTCCGGTCGGCCCCGTCTGGTGGTGGTTGTACATGACCTGCGGGAACCACTCCAGGTAGAGCTGCCGGTTCATGTTCTCGGTTTCCGGCTGCGTCGACGCGTAGAAGTCCCGGTTGTTGTCGTGGCCGATGTACTTCTGGTAGAGGCGCGGGATCCCGGCGGTCGACCGCTTGGTCGGCTCGGGCTCGCGCATGTACCAGTCGGCGACGAGGTCGTGGCCGTCGGGGTTGGCGTGGACGGCGAGGATGATCAGGTCATCGAGGAAGCGAAGCGTCTCGGGGTCGTCGCGGCTGACGAGCTGGTAGACGGTCTCGAGGAGCTGCTGGGCGCCGAGCACCTCGGTGGCGTGGAGCCCGCCGTCGATCCAGACGACGCCTTTGCCCTCGTGGGCGAGGCGCCTTGCCTCCTCGTCGGAGAGCCCCTCGGCGAGGGCGAGCCGCTTGGAGATCTCTTTGTAGCGCTCGAGGTTGCGGTGGTTCTCCGGCGAGGTGATGATCGCCATCAGCTGGTCGCGGCCCTCGGCGGTCTTGCCGATCGAGACGACCTTCATGCGGTCCGACTCGGCGTCGAGCTTGTGCCAGTAGGCGGCGAACTGCTTGTAGTTGGGGAGCACGTAATCGGCGCCGATCGGGTGGCCGAAGAACTCCTCCGGCGAAGTGACCCGTGTCTGTGCCTGTACGGCGTTGACCCCCGCGAGCGCCAGCGCCAGGAGCGCGGCGGGGATTCGGCGTGACTGGGTCCTGAGCATGGGTGCGGTCTCCTTCTGGTGGAAAGGTGCGCGGCGCCGGGCGGACCCTTCGCCCGGTCGGCGATGCGTCTGGCATGGCGAGAGATGGGTATGATAGTGCATGCGGCGCCGCGCGGCCAGAGTGGAATGGGGCGGCGTGTTTTGGGGAGGGGGCGGGGTCGCGCCGGGGGCTCGGGCGGGGGCGCGTCGAAGGTGGGTGTGCGGGGGGCGAGCGGGGTGCCCCGCAGGGCCGGAGTCGTGGGGAGGCTGCGTTCGGCGGGGGCCGGAGGCCGGGCGTCTACGCCGGGACGTGCGGCTCCGCCTCGGCGCGCCGGAGCGGGGAGAGCCAGAGGATGCGCCGGACGCGGAAGGCGAGGAGCACGGCGACGACGGCGAGGGCGAGGGCGAGGCCGGACCAGACGCCGCGGGGTCCGAGCGGCGTGTGGAAACCGAGGAGGTAGGCGGTCGTGAAGCCGATCCCCCAGTAGCCGAGGGCCGCGATCGCGGCGGGGACCTTGGTGTCGGCGGCGCCGCGGAGGACGAAGATCCCGGCGACCTGCCCGCCGTCGAAGATCTGGAAGGCGGCGGCGAAGGCGAGGAGGGTGGTGCCGAGCTCGATCAGCGCCGGATCGGAGGTGTAGAGTCCGATCAGCCTCTCGGGCGCGACGAGGAAGGCCAGCGCGCAGAGCCCCATGAACCCCACGGCGAGGAGGTAGCAGGCGATCACGGCGCGGTGGACGCCGCGGCGGCGGCCGGCGCCGATGTGCTGGCCGACGTGGATCGACCCGGCGGTGCTGACGCCGAGCGCGACCATGAAGGTCGTCGCGGCGATGTTGATCGTGATCTGATGGGCTGCGAGCTCGACGGCGCCGAACCACCCCATCATCACGGAGCCGAAGGCGAAGAGCCCGACCTCGAGGCCGAGCTGCGCGCCGATCGGCGTGCCGATGCGCACGATGCGCTCGAGGAGCCGCGCGTCGGGGCGCCAGCGCACGCCGGCGAAGGGGCGGAGCTCGGGGTGCCGGACGAGGTAGGCGAGGATGGCCGCGAACATGGACCAGCGCACGAGGGTCGTCGCCCAGCCGCTACCGACCACGCCCATCGCGGGGATCCACCCCTCGACGCCGTAGATCAGCACGCGGTTGGCGACGATGTTGATCCCCAGGCCGAGGAGGGTGATGACCATGGCGGGGCGGGTGATCCCCATCCCTTCGAGGTACTGGCGGAAGACCATGAAGAGGATCATCGGCAACGAACCGAAGGCCATGGTCCAGAGGTAACCGCCGGCGAGGACGGCGACGCCCTGCTCCTGGCCGAGTCCGCGTGCGATCGCCTCGCCTTCGACCGAGCTCCAGATGAGCGGGATGCTGAGGACGAAGGAGAGCCAGATCCCCTGGACGAGGACGTGGCGGCAGCGCTCGCGGTCGCCGGCGCCGAACGCCTGGCTGACCAGCGGGATCATCCCCATGACCACGCCCGTGCAGATCCAGAGCACGGTGTTGTGGACCGCGCCGGAGAAGGCGGCGGCGGCGAGGGGCGTGGCGCCCAGGGGGCCGACCATCATCGTGTCGACGGTGTTCATCCCGACCACGCCGAGCTGACTGACCACGATCGGCCCGGCGGTGCGGAGCAGCCGGCTCGCCTCATGGAGGAAGAGGCGGGTGCGGCGGTTCCGCGAGGGGGCACCGTGCCGTCGGTTGCGGTCCAGAGACCGTTCGGTCCGGGTGGTGGTCTTCGTCTCCATGGTCGTCATCGATGCATAACGCGGCGCCCGGATCCGATATGCACGGGAGGCTCCCGCGCTCCTCGCGGTCCTCGGGCCCGTGGTACGGGGGGCGTGAACGCCTCGGGCTCTCGCTCGAGGCGCTCGCGGTCCGCGGAGGCGTAGGGCGGGGGCCGGGCGCCACCCGATCGGTCGAGCCGAGCCCGCGTGGTACCCGGGAGGCGGCGCGGGGTGCCCGGGGAGCGGTGCTGCCCGATGGGGCGCGGGGGAGGTGGGGACGGGGATGGCGTTGCTCGCCCGGGGGATGCCCGGTGCGGCCGGTGTGGGGGCGACGGCCGGGCGTGGCGGGTCGGCAGACCGGAGGGTCGGCGGCGCGCTTCCGCTGTTGACGGGTTAGGGCTCGCCGCGACCGACGCCGTCGTGTTCCGCCGCGGCCGACGGGTCGTGACCGGCGCCGTCGAGGATGGGCCTGAGTCGCCGGGCAAGGAGACCGGTCGCCGCGTCGAGGTCGATGTCCGCGACCAGGAGGCCCTCCTCGCCGTAGGGCTGGTAGGCGAGCACCGTCCCATCCGGGGCGATGATGGCCGACGTCGTGGGCGAGCCCTCGCTCGCGTAGTTCACCGACGCGAAGTAGCAGGTGTTCTCGGCCGCGCGACAGAGCAGCGCCTTTTCGTGGAAGGTGTTGGCCGGGTCGGCGAATGCGGCCGGCCGATAGGCACCGTCCTCCGCTTCGTGGAACTGCGGATGGAAGACGACGTGGGCGCCTCGCCGCACGGCCCAGCGCACGGTTTCCGGGTACCGCCAGCCCTCGTGGCAGATGACCACGCCGAACGTGAGTCGGGCGACCCGGAAGATCCTCCGCTCCCTCCCCGGCGCGTAGGTCCGTTCCTCCGAGGGGTCGAGCTGGACCTTGTCCTGGAAGCCCGCGACGGAGCCGTCGCGGTCGATCACGATCGACGACGCGACGAGCCGCCCGTCGACGAGGCGCTCGGTCCCGAGGACGACGGCGACCCGCGACCTGGCGGCCGCTTCCGCGACCGCCGACCAGGCGCTCTCGAGGAACGCGGCGCTCGGCGGCGGCAGCTCCCTGCCGGCGCCCCGATAGCCCGGCACGTAGCACTCGGGGAAGCAGACGATCCCGGCTCCGCGTTCCGCGGCCTGGCGCACCGCAGCCCTGGCGAGCTCGACCGACTCGTCCGGTGAGCCGGGGTAGCGGATGTTGGCGAGGGCGATGCGATAGGGGGTCGGCATGATCTCGGTGCCTCTCCGTTCCTCGGCCCCGACCGCGACGGTTTGATGGGCAAGGCGCAGCGTGCGCGTGCCCGCGACGAGAATATGCCAACCGAGACGAACGCTCACAACGTTCGCGCCCCTGCGCCCGGGTCCGTCCCGCACCCCCACCCGGGCCGGCGACCCGGTCGCCGGGGCGACCTCGGCCCGCCACCCCGGCGTCGGCCCCGATCCTGCCGTGCGCCGTGGATCGCGAATCCCGCGACCCCTCACCGGACCTCCACGGCAGGTGCCCCATGCCTCACGCCCTCCTCGCCGTCACCGCCCGCGGCCTCGCGCGCCTGACGCCCATCGACGGCGGCTGGGACGCCGCGCTCATCCTCGACGACGCGACGCTGCAATGCGTGGCCGTCGACCCGCGCGACCCGGCGCGGCTCCTCGCCGGCTCGCGCGGCCGGGGCGTGTGGCGGAGCGACGATGGCGGCGCGACGTGGTCGGACGCGGGCCTCCCCGAGCGCGACGTCTTCTCCCTCGCCGTGAGCCCGGCCGACGGCGCGGTCTACGCGGGGACGGAGCCGAGCAAGCTCTTCCGCAGTGACGATGGCGGCCGGAGTTGGCGCGAGCTCGAGGCGCTGCGTCGCCTGCCGTCGGCATCGACGTGGAGTTTCCCGCCGCGGCCGTGGACCTCGCACGTGCGGTGGATCGCGCCGAACCCCCGGGACGCGAGGCTGCTGCTCGTCGGGATCGAGCTGGGCGGGCTCATGCGGAGCGAGGACGGCGGCGCGAGCTGGGAGGATCACCGGCCGGGCGCACAGCGGGACGTGCACGCGCTGGCGTGGCACCCGGTGGCCACGGAGCGGGCGTACGAGGCGGGTGGCGGCGGCGCGGCGTGGAGTCGCGACGGCGGCCGGACCTGGGAGCCGGCGGACGAAGGGCGCGAGCTCCACTACACCTGGGCGCTCGCCGTCGACCCGGAGGACCCGGACCTCTGGTACATCTCGGCGGCGCCCGGTCCGCGGCAGGCGCACGGCGGGGCGGGGGGCGCCGCGGCCCGGGCGGTCGGCGGCTCTGCGGGTGCCGAGGCGGGGGGCGCCCGTGCGCACCTCTACCGCTGGCGGGGCGCGGGGCCGTGGGAGCGGCTCGGGGGCGGGCTCCCGCAGCCGCTGGAGAGCATGCCGTACGCGCTGGTCGCGACGAGCGACGTCGTCTACGCGGGGCTCCGGGATGGACGGATCTACGCGAGCCGCGACCGGGGCGACACGTGGGCCGAGGAACCGGTCCACGGCGAGCCTCTCGCCGGGCTCCGGGCGCTCGTCCTCGCCGGAGCGCCGACAGCGTCGGGTGCCGGGCGGTGATCTCGCTTCCCGCTGCCTCGGTGCCATGCTATCATTTCCGATAAGATCCGAACCCCAACGAGGATGGGCCGATGCCGCTCACAGCGTTTCAGAAGCACAAGATCCGCCGGCTGTTCTCCGTCCTGGACGCGAACGGGGACGGGCGGGTGGACCGGAGCGACTTCATGCGTCGCGTCGAGGCGCTCGCTCGGCTGCGCGGCTGGACGGAGGACTCGCCCGAGTACGCCCGCAACCGGCACGCGGTGCTGCTGGAGTGGGAGAGCATTCGTGAAAGCGCCGACCTGGACGAGAACGGCGCGGTCACGGCGGAGGAATACCTGCGCTACGCCGAGATCTTCCTGGACGACCGTGACGCGGTGCGCGCGTACGCCCGCGGCGATGTCCAGCTCCTCTTCGACGCCATGGACACGGATGGCGACGACCGGATCACGGTCGACGAGTACCGGGCCTACCTCGAGGCCTGCGGGGTGGACGCGTCCGCCGCGGACGTGTTCTTCGCGCACGCCGACCTGGACGAGGACGGCCTCCTGACGCGGCGGGAGATGTCGCATGCGGTCGAGGAGTTCCTGATCGCCGAGGACCCGAAGGCGGGCGGGAACTTCATCTTCGGCCCGCTCCCCGAATTCCGCGACCGGGCATCCGAGCCGGCCGGGGCGTGAGCGCGCCGGCCTCGGAGCCGCATCGGCGAGGCTCCCGTCGCCCCCGCCGGTGAGGGCGCGCGGAACTCCGAGGCCGTCTCCGACTAGGAGGATCGGACGACGACGTCGCCCGCCGCGCCGATCGCCGCGGCGCCACCCGAACGGATCGACATGGAACGCGACGAGGACCGAGAGCTTCGCGACCACCCGACGCCGAGCCATCCGGTGGTCTCGCGGCCCTTCACCACCCGGGAGCTGGAGGCGGTGATCCGGCGGGCGGTCGAGCTGCAGGCCGGGACCTCGGCTCGGGAGGACGGCGTCTCCGAGGCCGACGTCGTGCGGATCGGCCAGGAGCTCGGCCTCGAGCCGGCGATGGTCCGGCGCGCCATGGCCGAGGTGCGAGCCCGGCCGGCCGAGGAGAGCGGCATCCTCGTCCGGGTCGCGGGCGCCGGCACCGTGCGGGTGAGCCGGGTGCTGCGGAGCCCGGCCGCGAGCGTCGGGGCGACGCTGGACCGCTACCTGCGCGAGACGGAGCTGATGGTCGTGCAGCGGCGGTTCCCGGACCGCACCCGCTACGTGCGCGACACCAGTCTGGCCGCCGAGCTGGGGCGGATCGCACGAACGTTCGTTCGTTCGCACCCGCCGCTCAAGGTGAAGCAGCTCGACGTGGCCGTAACCGCACTCGACGAGGAGAGCTGTCTTCTCGAGGTCAGCGTCGACCTGAGGGGCACCCGCGGGGGACTCGTCGCCGGGGTGCTCGGCAGCGGGGGCGCCCTCTCCGTGGGCTGGGCGGCGACGGTCTGGGCGACGGCGTTCCCCGACCCGCTCATGCTGATCGGGATCCCGGTCGTCGCGGGGTCGTGGTGGGGGATGCGCGCGATCTACGCCGCGATCCGCGGGTCGCTCCAGGACCGGCTCGAGTCGCTCCTCGACCGGCTGGAGCACGGCGAGCTCAAGTAGGTCGGGCGGGGGCCGGACCTCGGTCCCGGGCGGCCGTCAGGCGACCCGGCCGGCGCGCACCGCGAGGGGCCAGCGGACCGGCCGAGGCGCGTCCCCGTCGCCCCACGCCCGGGCCAATTCCTCCTCCAGCGCCTCGACCCCCCCGGGCCCTTCCGCCCTCTCGATCGCGCGCACGGCCGACCACGTCCGCACGTAGCCGAGCAGGTCGGCGAGCGTCCATTCGGCGCGCATCTCCAGGTCCGGCGCGGGGATCTCGTCGAACGGGAACGGGAGGGAGCGGTAGCCGTCCTCGACGTGACGCCGCTCGGGGGGCCAGTAGGGGCCGAGGACGTCGGTGTAGAAGCGCGCGATGATGGGATCGACGTCGTCGCCCACGCGCAGCAGGTCGTAGCAGACGAGGGCGACGACGGCGCCGGGCCTCGCGACCCGCCTCACTTCGGCGTAATAACCTTCCAGATCGAACCAGTGTGCGGCCTGTGCGGCGACGGCGAGATCGGCGCAGCGGTCGGGCAGGCCGCTCGCCTCCGCCGTGGCGATGCGGTACTCGATCCGTGGGTGCGGGGGTGCGTGGGCGAGCTGTTCCGCGCTCGGATCGGTCGCGATCACGTGGTCGAAGCGGGCGGCCAGCCCGACGGTGAGCTGCCCCGAGCCGCACCCCGCCTCCCACGCACGTTCCCGCCCCGGCGCCGCATCGGCGAGGAAGTCGACGAGGGCGCGCGGGTAGCGGGGCCGGTGCGCGGCGTAGCCGGCGGCGCGGTCGGAGAAGTGGTCGGCGAAGCCGCGGCTCACACGCGCTCGTCCGCCGTCGGGCCGTAGATCGGCGGGAGCGGCACGTCCAACAGTCTCAGGTAGACCGTCAACTGCCCGCGGTGGTGGATGAGGTGGTTGAGGTGCTGCCGGACCGTCTCGCCGCGGGGCGAGGTCATGAGGACCCGTTCGCCCATCCTCAGCGACCAGGGCTCGTCGAGGGCCGGGCCAGTGACCTCGCCGAGCGCGGCCCGCGCCTCGGCGACGTTGGCGTCGAAGGTCGAAAGCAGCTTCTCCGTCGGCTGGAAGCTGTACGACCCCCCGCTCGCCAGGTCGATGTGCGGCTCGCGCAGGGTGCGCGCGATCCAGCCGGGCATCCAGGCGACGAGCTGGGCCAGGTGGCCGAGGGGGAAGGACTTCTCGTGCGGCTTCCAGGGGCCGCGCTCGGAGGGGACGCGCTCGAGGAGGCGGCGCGTCGCGGCCATCTCGGCGTCGAATTCCCTGAGCGGGATCGCGGGTGTGGACACGTCGGTTCGATGGGCCATGGTTCCAATCACCTCGAGAGGTGAACGAAGGGTTCCCCGAAAATGTGCATGACTCGCCGGCCGAGGGGAAGTGGGATCGCGGCCGCCAGGCGATCGCACTCGCGCCCGGTACCGGTGCGGGCGCCGCACGTCCTCGACCGTCCTCGAGGGGTGGGGGGCCGCCGTGTCGAATTCGGCGCCTCTCGTTCGACGTACGGGTGAAGGGCCGGATGGACCGGCCCTGGAGCGTTCACCGAACCCGTGCCCAGGAGGACGTATGTCGACGATGATCTTCGTGAACCTGCCCGTGAAGGACCTCGACCGCTCGAAGGAGTTCTTCACCCGCCTCGGCTACCGCTTCAACCCGCAGTTCACCGACGAGACGGCGGCCTGCATGATCATCTCGGACACCATCTACGCCATGTTGCTCACGGAGGAGAAGTTCCGGGAGTTCACGCCGAAGGAGGTCTGTGACGCCACGCGGTACACGGAGGTCCTGGTGGCGCTCTCGGCGGAGAGCCGGGAGGCGATCGACGAGCTGGTGCGGAAGGCGGTCGCGGCCGGCGGGTCGACGTACAGCGAGCCGCAGGACCACGGGTTCATGTACCAGCACGGCTACCAGGACCCGGACGGGCACATCTGGGAGCTGGTCTGGATGGACCCGAGCGTGGTCCAGCCGGTTCCGGAGACGGTCTGACGGGGGGAGCGCGGGGGGCGCTACGGTGCGCCCTCTGCGCGCCACGGCGATGAGCGGCGAGAACGCGCGTCCATGGGCGGTGGACGCGCGTTCGTCCTTGCTGGGTCGGTTCGTCCGGGACAAACCCGGGGGTGCGCAGGGCGGCCGGACGGCGTCGGGCGAGCGGTTCACCCGTAAGTTGCGGATCCAACGTCGCGTACGGCATATTGTGTGGCCCGAGGCTTGACCCGCCGTGCCGACGTCTGCGGCCGGGACTGCGTTCGCGGTCCGCGCCCGGACCGCGGCACGTTCCGGACTCGATCCGTTCCCAGACACCACCGGAAGATCATGCGACGCACGCACTCGACGCCCCGAGCCGGGCTCCCGTCACGCGCACTCGCGGTTGCCGCGGCCGCCGCGCGTGCCCTTGCGCCGAGCTCCGCCCCGGCGCCCGTCCTCGCCCTGACCGCCGCGACGGCGATCCTCGCTCTCCCGCCCCGTCCCCTCGCCGCGCAGGAGCCGGCGGCCGGGAAGGCGGCGGACGGCGTGGCGACGAAGTCCGCGAGGTGGGACGTGACCGAGCCCCACGGCCCGGTCCGCGAGATCGCCTTCGAGACCGACGAGGGGACCTGGATCTCGCTGGACGTGAGCCCCGACGGGAAGACGATCGTCTTCGACCTGCTCGGCGACATCTACACGATGCCGATCACGGGCGGGCGGGCGACGCTGTTGCGGGGCGGGCCGGCGTACGAGACGCAGCCTCGCTTCAGCCCGGATGGCCGCAAGATCGCCTTCACGAGCGACCGGGACGGGCTCGAGAACATCTGGATCATGAACGCCGACGGCTCCGACGCCCGCCAGCTCACGAAGGAGAAGGAGCGGCAGGTCATGGATCCGGTCTGGACGCCGGACGGCGAGTACATCGTCGCGCGGAAGCACTTCCGCAACACGCGCTCGCTCGGCGCGGGGGAGATGTGGCTCTGGCACGTGGGCGGGGGGAGCGGGCTCCAGCTCACGAAGCGGCGGAACTGGGAGCAGAACTCGGGGGAGCCGGAGCTCTCGCCGGACGGGCGCTACCTGTACTACAGCGAGGACATCACCGGGGGCGGCGGGTTCCAGTACAACCGCAACCCGCACCCGGGGATCTACGCGATCAAGCGGCTCGACCGGGAGACGGGGCGGACGGAGACGTTCATTTCGGGGCCGGGCGGCGCGGTGCGGCCGACCCTCTCCCCCGACGGCCGGACGCTGGCGTACGTGAAACGCCAGGGCATCAAGACGGTGCTGGTCCTGCACGACATCGAGAGCGGGAGGGAGCGGGTCCTTTACGACCGCCTCGACCACGACCAGCAGGAGGCGTGGTCGATCTTCGGCGTCTACCCGCGCTTCGCCTGGACGCCGGACGGCGGATCGATCGTGATCTGGGCGGGGGGGAAGATCCGGCGGGTCGCCGTCGCCTCGGGCGGCTCCTCGGTGATCCCCTTCACCGCGACGGTGAAGCAATCCATCACGGATGCGGTGCGCTTCCCCCAGGAGGTCGCGCCGGACCGCTTCGACGTGCGGATGCTGCGCTGGGTCACGGTCTCGCCCGACGGGCGAAGCGTGGTCTACAACGCCCTCGGCAAGCTCTGGATCCGGCCGCTCCCCGACGGTGAGCCGCGGCGGCTGACGGACGACGACCGGCGCTTCGAGCTCTATCCGGCCTGGTCGCCGGATGGGAAGAGCCTGGCCTTCACGACCTGGGACGACGAGGAGCTGGGCGCGGTCTGGACGATCCGCGCGGACGGGAAGGGGCGGCGCAAGGTGACGACGAGGCCGGGGCACTACGTCGAGCCGTCGTGGTCGCCGGACGGGCGGGAGATCGTCTACCGTCGGATCGGCGGCGACGAGCTGCGCGGCCGGCTGCACACGCGCGAGACCGGGATCTACCGGGTCGCCGCGACGGGTGGCGAGCCGATCCTCGTGACGGAGCGGGGGAGCCGGCCGCAGTACGACCGTGCGGGCCGGCGGATCTTCGTCTTCGACTTCGAGGACGGGAAGCGCGCGCTCGCGAGCGTCGACCGCAACGGCGGCGATCGGCGGGTGCACCTGATCTCCGAGAACGCCGTCGCGATCCTTCCGTCGCCCGACGAGCGCTACGTCGCGATCAGCGAGCGGTTCCACGTGCACGTCGCGCCCTTCCCGAAGACGGGCCAGCCGGTCACGATCGGGCCGAACGAGACCGAGTACCCGATGGCGCGGGTCTCCCGCGAGGCGGGGTTCAACCTGCACTGGTCGGCGGACTCGCGGCGGCTCTACTGGTCCCTCGGCCCCGAGCTCTACCACCGCGACCTGGCCGAGACCTTCGCCTTCTTCGACGGCGCCGACGCGGCGAACCTGAAGGCGGCGCCGGAGGCCGAGGGGCGGCCGATCGGGTTCACGGCGCCGTTCGCGCGGCCCGAGGGCGAGGTCGCCCTCGTCGGCGCGACGGTCATCACAATGAAGGGCGATGAGGTGATCCGCGACGCGACCGTCGTCGTCCGGGGGAACCGGATCGCCGCGGTCGGGCCGTCGTCGTCGGTGCAGGTCCCCGCGGGGGCGAAGCGGATCGACGCGAAGGGGAAGTACATCATCCCCGGTCTGGTCGACGTGCACGCGCACATCGGGACGGGGAGCTCGGGGATCACGCCGCGCACCGGGTGGTCGCTCTACGCGAACCTCGCCTTCGGCGTGACGACGATGCACGATCCGTCGAACGATACCGAGGCGATCTTCGCGGCCTCGGAGCTGGTCAAGGCGGGCGAGATCGTGGGGCCGCGGCTCTTCTCGACGGGGACGATCCTCTACGGCGCCGAGGGGTCGTACAAGGCGGTGGTCACGGAGCTGGAGGACGCTCTCGCGCACCTGCGGCGGATGAAGAAGGTGGGCGCGTTCTCGGTGAAGAGCTACAACCAGCCCCGCCGCGACGCGCGGCAGCAGATCATCGAGGCGGCGAGGGAGCTGGGGATGATGGTCGTGCCGGAGGGCGGCTCGACGTTCTACTTCAACATGACGCACGTCCTGGACGGGCACACGGGGCTGGAGCACAACATCCCGGTCGCGCCGCTCTACAAGGACGTGCTGACGCTGATCGCGGAGTCGAAGAGCGGCTACACCCCGACGTTGATCGTGAACTACGGCGGTCTCTCGGGGGAGTACTTCTGGTACCAGCACACGAACGTCTGGGAGGATGCGCGGCTGCGGGCGTTCACGCCGCCGTGGACGCTGGAGGCGAGGTCGCGCCGGCGGGAGATGGCGGCGGACGACGACTACTTCTACCAGGAGGTCTCGCGGGCGGCGAAGGCGGTCATCGACCGGGGCGGCAAGATCCAGCTCGGCGCCCACGGCCAGCTCGACGGGCTTGGCGCGCACTGGGAGCTCTGGATGCTGGCGCAGGGGGGGATGACGCCCCACGAGGTGCTGCGCGCGGCGACGCTGCACGGGGCCGAGTACCTGGGGCTGGATCGGGACCTGGGCTCGATCGAGACGGGGAAGCTCGCGGACCTGGTGGTGCTGGACGCGAACCCGCTCGAGAACATCCGGAACAGCACGGCGATTCGGTACGTCATGGTGAACGGCCGGGTGTTCGACGGTGCGACGATGGATGAGGTGGCGCCGGGCGGGAGGGCGCGGGGGAAGTTCTGGTGGGAGCGATGAGGTAGGCGCCGCTGGCGCGGCGCGGGGGGCGGCCGGCTGCGCCGGCGGGGGTGGCCCTTGGGGCGGGGGTGGCCGCTGGAGGCGGCGGGGGCGGCCGGCCGTGGGCCGGCGGGGGCTGCCGCGGGGGCGGCAGCGGGGGGGGGCGCCGCCTTTGGCGGCGCGGGGGTGGCCGGCCTGCGGCCGGCGGGGGGTGGCTCGGTTGGCTATGGGAATGCCCGTGTTCAGCCTTCATGAATGCGTCGTGCCCTTGGGAGGGAGGGTATGGACGCGTTCGATCATCGGAAGTTGGAGGTTTACCGGAGCGCGGTGCGGTTCGCGGAGGTGGCGGAGGGGGTGGCGGGGCGGTTGCCGCGGGCGCACGCGGGGCTCGCGGATCAACTCAGGCGGGCGGCGGCGTCCATCGTTCTGAACATCGCCGAGGGGGCCGCAGAGACCCGCCCGCGTGAGAAGGCGCGGTTGTACCGGCTCGCTCGCCGGTCGACGGCGGAGTGCTCGGCGATCCTGGACCTGGTGAACGCCGTCGCTCGGGCCTCGACCGTCCCGTCCTCGGCCCGTTCGCTCCTCTTCCGACTGAGCCTCGTCCTGGACCGCCTGATCGAGCGCCACGACCACCCCACTCCCCCCGCGTGATCCCCCGCCGCGCGGCCGCCCCCGCGCCGCCGCAAGCCGCCACCCCCAACCGGAGAGTCCACCCCCCCCCCCGCCGACGCAGCCGGCCGCCCCCGCGCCGCGAAGCGGCGCCGCCCCCGCCGCCCCAGCGGCCCCCGCCGCCGAAGGCGGCCGCCCCCCGCCCCGAAGGGGCCACCCCCGCCCAACGGGCCACCCCCCGCGCCCCAAGCGCCGTCCCCCGCGCCGCGAAGCGGCGCCCCCCCACCCCCCTCGCCGCACAGATTTGCCCCTCTATCCCCGCCGACGTATCGTTACGCAAAGATGAGAGCGGCCCAAGGGCGCGTCCCGGAGGCC